>Ga0315306_10000006_pt1 | contig 130485 bp, 134 predicted proteins | sample TDP1_MG_FD_203803 | JGI IMG/M metagenome (GOLD analysis project Ga0315306, IMG submission 203803) | Freshwater sediment microbial communities from Lake Towuti, South Sulawesi, Indonesia - TDP1 | ecosystem: Environmental > Aquatic > Freshwater > Lake > Sediment | place: Indonesia: South... | reverse complement strand
TCCCGCCAACTATTCTGCCTGGAGGCGGTATGAGCTTAAGAATTGAAAAGCCTAAAGTGGATTTGCCACACCCAGACTCTCCTACTACGCCGAGTGTTTCTCCTCTATCCATCCTAAAGCTTACCTTGTCTACAGCCTTAACGGTTCCTGCACGCGTAAAATAGTATGATTGAAGATTCTCAACGTCAAGTATTGCTTCTGGCATGGCTATACGCCTTCTCTTAGTCTCGGGTTCAAAATTTCGTTAAGTCCTTCCCCGAAGAGGCTGAAGCCCAAAGTGAGTAAAACGATCATTAGCCCCGGGAATGTGCTCGGCCACCAGAATTTGGCGGCGAGGAACTCGTGTCCCTTTTTTAGGTCGAATCCCCAATCCGGGGTTGGGGCTGCTATCCCAAGTCCGAGGAAAGTTAAAGCCGCTAGGGTGAGAACGGCGTCGGCTGCGTTAATTGATAATACTATTGGAAGAGAGGGAATAACGTTTGGGAAGATGTATTTGAAGATTATAGTTCTTCCTTTGGCACCCGTTGCTCTCGCCGCCTCAATGAATAGGCTTTCCTTAATAGATAGAACATATCCTCTGACCATTCGGAAGTATGTTGGGATATAAACTACTGTTAATGATATGGATGTAGGCAATATCCCGGGACCTAGCATATAGGCTATAATTATAGCCAGAATGACGCTCGGAAAAGCGTACATACTATCCATAATGAGGGAAAGGACGCTATCAGGCTTACCACCAACATAACCTGATAATAATCCAAGTGACACTCCAATTAGAGATGAGAGGGCCATCGATAGGAGGGTGACGTGCATAACGATTCTGGACCCGTATATGATTCTGCTAAAAATGTCTCTCCCAAGATTGTCTGTGCCCATAATAAACTTGGCATTCGGGCTTGTAAGACGCATGCCTACATTTTGTTCTATTGGATCGTATGGAGCGATGAACGGAGCTAGGAGGGCCATCAAGGCGATGATGGCAATGATTGTGAAACCTATGAGGGTGAAGCTGTATTCAATTCCTCTTCTAGGCGAGAGTTTTCTCAGTCCGGACACGATCAGTTTGGAGATTGACAACCTTGGTGCCATCCTTTCACCTTCTAATAGCGGATTCGGGGATCTATGTAGACGTAGATGACATCGACCAGGAGGCTTATCATAACTACAAAAAGTGCAAAGAAGACGATGGTTCCTTGAACCGTTGTGAAGTCTCGGTAGGATATCCTCTCAAACAGGAATCTTCCCATCCCCATCCATGAGAATGTTGTTTCAGTTAGCACTGCTCCACCGAGCAGTGCTGCAAATTGCAGTCCCATCATCGTAAGTATCGGTATAAACGCGTTCTTCAGAGCATGCTTGTAGATTACTGTTCTCTCAGATAGCCCCCTTGCTCTAGCAGCACTTATATAATCTTTCCCGAGGACTTCTAGCATGTTAGACCTAGTGAGTCGGGTAAATATTCCCGAAAGGTATATTCCTAAGGTTACAGTTGGGAGGACCAAGTGTCTTAAGGAACTAACAAGGCTATAAATGTTGAGTGTTAAAATGCTATCCAATACATAGAGCCCAGTAATGGTTTGTGGTTCCATACCGGTGTCTATTCGCCCACTGATCGGCAACCAACCTAAGTGTACCCCAAAGACTAGTTGTAGTATTAAGCCAATCCACGGAATAAAGAGGGCATAGGTAACAATGCCATACAGCCTAAATGCATGGTCCGTGGCCTTTCTGTGTTTGCGAGCTGAGAATACGCCAGAAAATATCCCGATGAGGACACTCAACGTAAATGCCCATATGGAAAGCTCTAACGTCGCCGGTAAGTGTTCTAGGATTTCAGTGAGTACAGGTCTTTCGCCCCATATCATTGATCGCCCTAGATTTCCATGAAGGAGCTGCCAAATGTAATCCAAATACTGAATATATAGCGGTTTATTGAGTCCAAGTCTCTCTTTTAGCCGTTCAATTTGAGCTGGAGGAGCGTGAAGACCAATTGTGGCGCTCACCGGATCGCCGGCAACCCTCATAACCACAAACACGATACTAATAAGGGTTAAGATCATAGGGATGGCGAGTAGTATACGCCTTATGATGTATACTCTAAGAGACACCATCTATTTTTCCTCAAAAAAATGGGGAGGAGGTGGTTTATTTTGTTTTTTTACTCCTTGTAGATCAGGTAGTATCTAAGCAGCATGGTTTGGTCTAGTATGAATCCTTTTATTTCTGGCCAATAGGCTGCATTCAGTACTCCTTGGAAGAAGGGAATCACCGGGGCTTCTTCTGCCATTAGCTCTTGGACATCCTCGTAAAGTGCGGTTCGCGCCGCGATGTCTGTTTCAGTACGAGCTTCATCGAGAAGAGCATCCATTTCGGTGTTGTTGTAGAATACGCCCATGTCCGGTGACCATTCGCTGTGGAGGAAGATCGTTGTATAGTCGTCTGGATCTAAGTAGTCTGGGTACCAGCCGAGTAGGAATATGGGCATAATTCCTGCAATTATGTTCACTGACGCGTATGTAGCCCATTCGGCGCTCATCAGTGTAACTTTCATCATCTCTGTCTCCTCGAGGTCCGCTTTTATTATAGATGCTACATCCACTTCTGGGTCTCCGTAGTGCGTAGGCGTCCACCACAGCTCGAATTCAAATTTATCGTCCTCACTGTATCCAGCATCGGTTAAGAGCTGCCTAGCCAGCGTTAAATTGCGTTCACCATATTCATCTTTAAACGCGTCGATGTGACTCCACATTCCCATAGGAACCATGCTGTAAAGCGGCTCAACGGTGCCCATGTAGGCTTCTTCGCATATTCTCGTCCTATTTATGGAGGCGGCGATGGCCCGCCTCAGGCGTACGTCGTCGAAGGGCGTCATGTTGCAACGACAGACAATGTATCGAATGTATGGTCCCGGAACTTCTTCTATGGTTAACGTTCCTATAGTTTTGAGGTCTACCACGTCTATTGGCCTTAGGGTCTTCCATGCAATGTCGATCTCCCCCGTCTCCACCGCTAGCCTCATTGTTGCAGCGTCCGCATAGGTTTTCACAACAAGTTTCTTGGTTTTTGGGATACTCGTATTATAATAGTCAGGGTTAGCCTCCAAAACGAGCTCCACGTCTCTTGTCCAGCTTTCGATTCTGTATGGACCGTAATGGCCCTCTGTAGGCTGAGCAACCTCGTTTGCAGGATAGGATTTTGAACTTACTGGGTAGTATGGTGGGTTGAGTGCCAGAATTAATGGGAAGAAGAAGACTGGCTCATGTAGTACAAATTTTATTTTAAGAGTGTCCACAACTTCAGTCCTGTTAACGAACGCTGAAACTAGCCATGAGGGATCTAGATCAAGTCTCATAACTCGATCCACGGACCACTTAACAGCGGCAGCGTCAAGCGGTTCCCCATCAGTGAATTTCATACCCTCCCTGAGGGTAAAGGTATACTCGAGTCCATCAGAGCTTACAGTATAGGATTCCGCGATCCCAGGCTCTAACTCAGTCGTCCCAGGCTTGATCTTCAATAATCCTTCTCCAATGTTATTGAATATCTCAAACGTGTAGAAGTCGTAACATTTTGCAGGATCCAACACCGTAATCTTGTCCGTCGTACCCAGGGTAAGTGGTCTCGGAGGCGGAGGCGCGATCACCGTATACCAGTAGATCACAACAGTAGCCACCACGATTATAACAACGATGACACTGACGATTGCTAGCGTACTTATACCTTTTTTCCCACTCAATGTTTAACACCGCCCTTCCACTTTAATCTGATTAGAATATAAAATTTCTCCATAAATGCTTTAATTTATAACAACCATTAATCCGTGGAATCATGCTCGATTTTCTAAGGTATCATGCGTGAAATTTCACTTTCACTGAGGACTGTCTAGGGTTTTTCTGTTTGTTGCGTCGCTGGTCTTTTAAACTCCTTGAGAAAGCGAGAAAAACGGTGAGTGTTTGGAGAGAATCCGCTACTGGGGTGTATGTAATAAGGCTTTGATGCAGTGTCACCAGATAATGGAAACGTTTGAAGGGTTCAAAGGAAACGTTACGGTATATCCAACGTGTGGGGGAAGCCTTGAGAAGGCTAGTGGCTATAACAAATTAGTAGACGGAATTGAGCATTACATATCGAACAGAACGCCAAGAATTTAAACCAAGATTTGGATCTAGGCGGCCGCACCACCATCCAACAATTGATTACCTGTGCGCGCTAGGTCTTTGCGTTTAGAAGAAGATCTAAGGTTTGATATGCCTTAAGGAATTGCAGACCTTTATCTGTAGTATGGAAAGAATCTCCTATTCCAAGTAGATCAGCTTCCAGTAAATAGGTGAGAAGTTTTTCAGTCATGTAATAACTAAGGTTGCATGAATACATAATACGGGTCTTTTTCGCTCCATTCTTCGCTACTCGCAGTATTTCGGCAGTTATTTCAAAAAAGCTTCTTTTCATATGGCTCATGCCTTAGTCCACTCCTTACTAACTTACTGACTGTGCAGACTATAAATGTCATCTTTCTAAAACCAAAATATTTCACTGTTAAGAATTGCGCGCACTTTAAGGAGTATTCATGGTAACAAACTGAATTTTACGCCGCCTAAAAAGAAACTATTTGCATTCTTTCAGGTAGCAGTATCCCTCTTCTACTTTTTTCTGCATTTTCTCGGCATATTTCCCAATGCCGTTTTGCCTGATGCTTTGAAGTGCTAATGTAAGTTCTTTGTAGCCTTTGCGATAGGGAGCTAGGTTTTCACATGTCTCAGTTTCGCTGCATTCGGCGCAGGTGCGATAACCCATCTGTTTTGCACATAATCTTACCTTACAGTTTGGGTCTCCACCTCCTTGGAGACAGCCTGGGCAGTCACCGAACATCTTGACTAAACCGTTCATAACTTGGTTAAATTCATTGTAATATTTGAGAGTTGGTTCCCACTTGGCGAGTTCTGGCATAATTTTGTCGAAGCCATAAGCAGCGATAATTTCACGCAGGTTGTTGACAGCAGCTTTTATTTTTCCTTGACGGATTCCGCAAGCGTTACAGTAAAGCCCGCAGTAACCGACGAAACTGGCGGGATCTGTTGCGGCCATACATCTATGCCTCCTTTCATTTGTGTTTTAGTGTCTTTCAATATAAGGTTGATGTTAAAGTTATGTTTTCTGCGCGCAATTTTGATAGACCTGCCTTCTTTTTCGCAAAGTCTTTACTTAAACCATAACTCTATTGTGTTTATGGAAAACTTAACTCTTGCCGCACCTTGTGGTCTATATTGTGGAGCTTGCATCGACTATCTCGTTTACAAAAGTTGTCATGGTTGCGGTTGCCAATGTGGAAACTGCGACACTTTAGAACATCATAAACAATGCGACATTTACAAATGCAGTGTTGAACGGAGAAGACTTAAGGCTTGTTCTGAATGCGAAGATTTTCCATGCTCCTTGCTTATACAATTCTGTTACAACCCTGTTTGGTTGCATCACCTGCCAGTCATAGAAAATCTTAGAAGACGTAAAACTATCGGAACAGAAAGATGGGTGAAAGAACAAAAGAAAATTTGGAAGAATAAATGGTATATCCGAAAGTGGATTTGGCTACAGAAGGAGTGCGAGGATAGGCTGGAAAAGGCTTCAAAAGAATCCAAATAGCACAAAAACCTAGGGGAGAGGGGTACGTATTGGTGAAAATTTCACGCAATAACATTGTTTTCAGAAAAGCCCCTCCCCCCACGCAAACTTTCAACATTCTTTGAGTATTAGGCTCCAAAGCGTTTTCCTTTGAAAACCGATAGCTTCCCCCTTGCGCGCACGGGAGTTCACTAGGGAGAAAAAGTGAAGGAAACATTTGTACAACAAATTTTATGTAATTACCCTTCTAACTAGTTATCGTGATTCATGTTTTTCTAGCCTCGCCTTCTGTGGGAGAGGAGGCCCGAAGAACCTTGAGTCGCCGTGCGCGTGTGCGCAAACGCTTAAGCGTGCTTGGTGCTGACTCGGTTCTGGCGCATGTGCGTCTAGTGGGTTCTCTTCTTCCACAGACCACGGGCTAAACACATGTTTTCTACGCTAAGTTATCATTTAGATCTACGTTTCTTTTCGTCACGCTTTCGCTTTTCATCAACTGCGTTTCTTATCCACTGTGAAGGATTCTGAACATTTTTCAGATATTTCAGTTGATCTACCCGCAGGCGCACCCCATAATGAAGTTTCTTTTCGCTCATGTAATACAACCATTTAAATCGAGATTCAAAATAGAAAAAAACTTTATGAAGCCAAGATATTGATTGCTGATACACCTTATCTTTAAATAAGGCATTTCAGCAATCAAACTTTTTTAAATCGTTCTTTAATTTGAAGTTAACTAAGAATTTTGCGCGCTTATCAAGAGTTCAAAGCGTTATCAATGATTTTTTGTAATCGGCGACGACGCATTTCTTGCCCTTTTGAATTACTTTATGTCCCTCTTCTTCTAAGAGTTTCTTCTGTCCTTCAACTCCGCCTGGGTACTTCTCGTTTATCACTCCACCAGTTTTCAAGGTGCGCCAATAAGGCGTAATATCTTTCTTTCCCTCTTGTCTCTGTTCTTCGGCAGAATGAGCCGCAATCCAAGCAAAAATACCAGTGGTCATGGGACAACCAATCGTTGCCTTATGTTTTTTCGCTAGAGCTGCGCGAATTTCATTGATGGTGACCAGCTTGCCCTCAGGTACTTTTTTCATCATGGCGTCTACTTCTATTGGTGCCGGGATAACTACTGTGCCAGTACCCCACCTTTTACTCATTTTGTCAGTGATTTCTTCCACTTTCGGCAGACCTTTATTATCTGCCAGTTTCTCCGCCCAACTCTTCTTCTTTGTTGGCATTGCCTTCCCCTTCCCTATACAATGAAAACAATGTTATAAGCTTAGCTTCACTGGTTTGTCGCAACATACTGAGTAAATGAGTGCAAAGCAAGCTATTTTTGCACGGGCAGGGGTATTAGACCTCGAGATGGAATTCTCGCTAAAAGGAGAGATAAATATACTTCTTCAGAGATAGATAATTGTTGAAAAGAGAAAGGAGACGTGACAGTATGGAAGAGTTGGCTAAGAAGTATAAGACCCTAGCAGACCTAACGAAGAGACTACTCAACATTCCTTCTCTCTCCAGACCAGAAAACATCCTTCGACAATTACGTATAGAGACATGGTTAGATTCAGAGTATATCTGTTCAAACTCAGAAATAAGGGAGATTCTCCAAAGAAAGAATCCATATACAGTTTGAAAGGAAAGGTCTCCTCCTCTAAATTCTTCAACCCTTTGTGAGAAGCTTTTATATTTTCATCGATCCCACCTGTCATTGTGATTAAAATGGTTAAGAGGGAAGTCCACTACTTTGAAGAGTTCGGCTCTCAAAACACTAGCGAAACTATAGAAGCCGCTAAGAAAGCCGTATTGGATCTTGGACTTAAATACGTAGTAGTTGCCTCTGGATCTGGAACCACTGGTATCAAAGTGGCGAAAGAGTTCAAAGACTCTGGAGTTAAAGTTGTTATTGTAACGGAATATGCTGGGTCAGTTGAATTTAGTGAGGAGAACAAAAAGGAGCTTGACAAGTTAGATGCAACCGTAGTTACAAGCATGCACGCTTTCCTCAGCCCAGCCGAATCAATATCCAAACTATACGCAAACCACTGTAGTGAAAACACCATAATCAAAGATGTTTTAAGAAGGTTCTCACAGGGAACAAAAGTTGCCACTGAAATTGTTATGATGGCAACTGACGCAGGAGTTATTCCAGCCGGAGAAGACGTAGTTGCCATAGCAGGAACTGGTGAAGGTGCCGACACAGCAATCATCATCAAATCATGTCATGCAGAGTTATTCTTCGACAAGGAGAAGGGAATAGAGTTCAGAGAAATTATCGCTATGCCTAGAAAAAAGAAATTCTGGTGAACATAAGTTTCTTTTAGACATGAAGGAGCGTTGGGCTTCGCCCTTTGAAAGGAGCCCAAAAAGCTTCTTAAAGAGATACTATCCAGCTCAACACCATTCACTGATTGACTTTTCAGATTGGAGGTCTGATCAGCTTTCTCTTTGGGAGTGGAAGTTTCATCCACCCATCAAACTCGGAACTAGGCGGTTCCATCTTGAAGAGGTCTTTCCTTCGAAATTCTAACAGGTTGTTTTTTTCTCCCAAGAATTCGGCGGCTGTGACCACGCTGTGACCCATTTTCGATGCAGCATCAAAGATTGGTCGAGAAAACTCTCTCCATCTTTCCTCTCGAAGGATATGATGCTCCAGAACCGTTGTCGGGACATTTTTCACCACACTTTCTAAGTTTTTCATGCCCTGTTGCGTGTGTTCATCTCTCACTCTAAATCCAGCCAAATAAATTGGGGGTCCACCTATGATGACCAGTTTAGGTTTCTCTGCAAGTATTGTTTCTAGAGTGGGGTTGTACATGGGACCCTGAACATCCGAGGCAAACAGAACCTTTTCATCACAACATTCTATGGTGGCCATGAGTAGCCAACCAAGCGCCGAGTTTTCGGGTCCATGGAAGACTGGTTCAGAAAACTTCAGTTTTGTGCCTCCAAATTCAAATGTCTTGCCATCTGCGATCTCCAGTCTCTTCGCGTGTTTGCCTCCAGTTTTCTGGAACAACCATCCTCTGCGTCTCTGGCTAAAGTTTATCATAGATCGAAAGTTCTTGACGAGAACGAGTTTTCCCTCATAGATGTGCTTTGCAACGTCTAGCGAAGACCAGTTGTAGCACCAGTCCTCGTATGAAGGGGTGTGATGGTCAAAATGATAATGACTCAACGTGACCACTTCAGCTTTGTCTGCTGCCCTTGAAATCTTTTCGCGACACTTCTCTATTGCTTCGTACTCTTTGAGGTGTGGGGGGAAGCCGTTGCGATTTGGAGCCAGCGAGACTCCGGCGTCTAAGAGAATTTTCACGTCTGAGGTTTCCACGTAGGTGCACATTGACCGGACGCCGAAACTCTCTGCCGCTAAGGGAACAACCTTGATCTTCTTAAGCATCAGCGTCTCTTCCTGTTCATCTTTCGACTATACGTTTTTATGTGAGATATGCATTAACCTTTGCTCGGTGGGCGATGACGACTCTGGCCCCGCTGAAATTGTGATTGCGATCTTGAGTTCGAGAGCCCGCCAAAACTTCAACTTAGTTCAACTTATTAAAGATAGCATTTCCGTTTTCCTAGACCTGTTGTGCGCAACGCTTAAATATTACTTTTTGGTAAGTTCATTTTTGAATTACCGTTTGGTAAGTAAAAACACGGGAGTTAGGCGCATATGAAATTAAGACTGCTACTGGCGAGGAACAACGAAATCCTTTTCGAAATACCCTTATCCATGGAAGATTGGCCAAAAGACCGCTTAGCGCATGAACTAGCTTCCTTTGAAAGGGAGTTCGATCAATTCTCAAAGCTTTTCCATGCCTTGTCGCATCAAACTCGGCTGAGGATGATGACAAGACTCTTTGAAGACGAAGACCTAACACTAGGCTTCGCTGATTTCATAAGAGACCTAGGCTTGAATCCTAAGATCGTTTGGGAAGGCACCAAGAAACTACGTGAAGGCGGACTATTGGTAAAGTCCGACGACGGCAAGTATCAATGTTCAGAGCTTGGACAAGCCGAGTTTCTGATGCTCAGCCTAGCTTTGAGGCGTTTACTTCAAGTCTTAAAACAATTGGAACAACTATAAGGAGGTGAAAAACAGTGGCATACTTTGACGAAATTTTCCGCGACACAGACCCTTACTTCAAAAAACTGTCTGAGAGAATATTCAAAGAGATGGAGGAGATCGAGAAGGCTATAAGAAGCGGGAAACTCCAAGGCGAATGGGAAGTTAAGCCCATCGAAAAAGACGGCGTGAAGAGGTACGTTGCCCGCGGACGCTTCCAACTAGGCGAACCGCTGACTTTTCCCAAGCATGCCATAGACGAAGTTCGTGAACCATTAACCGACGTCTTCGAAGACAAAGACCATGTAAAGCTTTACGTGGAGCTTCCAGGAGTTGAAAAGAACGACATTCAGCTCAACGTTACAGAAGGACGCGCAGAGGTCAAAGCCAAAAACTTCCACAAGGTCATAGATTTGCCAACGAAACACATCGAATTCGAAAAGACAACTGCCAACTACAAGAACGGTGTACTAGAGGTAATGATACCAAAGAAGAAAGAGACGGCGAGTGAAGAGAAGAAGAACGCGATAAAAATCGAGTAAGTGGATGTGTCCATGCAAACTGAAATCTACGACGTGAACTACAATGACTATGTTAGTCTCGTGGGCACCGCCCACTTCACAAAACGCAGCCTCTACGATGCGTATCAAGCAGTTAAACGACTACAGCCCACAGACCTCGCCATCGAACTGGACTTGAAACGCTTCAGAATTCTCAACGTCGCCTGTTGGGCATGTCCTAGACATGGAACTTGCACGACCAAGTGCGAGTTCATCGCAGCAACAGAAGCCCTAGGAAACGTGGACGCCAACATATGGCTTATAGACATGTCTGAACGTGAAATAGGACAAAGGATACGAAGATTGACGACTCCAACATGGATTTTCCGGGTGAGCCTTCCCTTCTTTTTTCAAGAAGACGAAGTGACTAGGCTTTGGGAGCAAGGCTTCAAGGAGGAAGTTATCAATGCTTATCAGAGAAGGTTAGAAAGGCTTCGCGAGAGAGCGCCAGCAGTTTGGCGAGTTTTAATCGACGAACGTAACACCATTATGGCGGCGAGGTTAGCTTGGATAGCCTCAGAGAAACTGAGGGAGAACGAGAAGCCAAACATACTCACTTTTGTCGGAGCAGCCCACGTCGAAGGAATGAAAAAACTGCTCAGCAAACCACTCATCATAAAAGAAAACTTACAGAAGCTAGGTCTAACCTTCACGCCTCCAACCCTCATCAGAAGGATAAGCGTAAACACAGATTAGCTAGCGCAGTTGCACGCATTACTTTCACCAATAAACGTTAGTTTTGTACGGTTTGATAGACAAAAAACATAAATTACTCATCCGCAGAAAACTAAGACCAACTTATGAGCCAATACTCTAGCGTCTTCAAGGACGAAAGCAAACTGGACATCAACTACGTGCCACCCCGCCTCCCCCACCGAGAGCTTCAACTAAACCTTCTCAACAAGTTTTTCCGCTTTGCAATTGAAACTCCAGGGAAAATGACGCAACGCGTGCTGATTGTCGGAAAGATTGGAACCGGAAAAACTGTTCTCTCCCAGCACTTCGGACTCAGCATAGCAAGAGAAGCACAGGAGAGAGGAATAAACCTAAACTACGTTCATGTCAACTGTCGCGAGTGCGGTGGAAACTTCTTTATGATCCTTCATCGAACAATCCTGGAGTTTTATCCTCATTTTCCAAGGCGAGGCTATTCCGAAGCAGAGCTCATACAGATACTCATGCAGATTCTTGACGAGCGTAACGCCTATCTTATACTGGCGATGGACGAGTTAGAGGCGCTTATCCGAAGAGAGGGACCTGACCCCCTCTACAGTCTCACCCGCATCCAAGAGGGACGGCTCAAGGCTCCTCAGAGGCTCTCCCTCATCTGCGTTCTCCGCGAACCTAAATATTTAGATCGGTTAGATGCCAGCACAAGAAGCACCCTCCAACGCAACATCATCAATCTGGAAGAATACTCAATGCCCCAGCTTCGAGACATCCTAACCGATCGAGTGGTCCTCGCCTTCAGATACGGAGCCGTTTCCACACAAAATCTAGATTTCGTCTCCGAGTTGGCAGCTTCAGAGGGGGGAGACGCACGTTACGCCATAGAGCTTCTATGGCGGGCTGGCAAATATGCCGACGCTTCAGGATCGTCTGAAGTTTTGCCCGAATACATTCGAAAGGCGGCTGTCAGCGTTTACCCAGTTGTAAGAAAGGACACAGTTTCATCTCTCAGCCTCCACGAAAAACTTTTTCTCCTCGGTGTTGCGAGACTTTTCAAGCAAACAGGAACGGCTTACATGTCCATGGGAGAGGCTGAGGATGCCTATGCAGTTGTTTGCGAAGAGTGGGGTGAAAAAGGGCGAGGGCACACACAACTGTGGAAGTATGTAAAGGAGCTCTCTGCTATGGGCATAATTCAGGCAGAGCCTTCGAGTGTGGGACAGCGGGGGAAGACCACTCTCATAAGTCTGCTGAGGGTTCCCGCCTCTGACTTAGAGCAAGAGTTGAGCAGGGTTCTTCACAAGAGGAGGATGTAGAATTCCATGTCGATCGAAGAGGTCTTCTCCTCAAAGGGACGGGTGAAAATCCTCAGAATCCTCGCGGAGATCGGAGAACTCAACATTTCAGAAATCGCCAGAAGAGCAGGACTCAACTACGCCACCACAAACCAGCACCTGCAACTTCTCGAAAACTTCGGGCTTATCCAACACAAAAAGTTTGGAAGAATCCGTATCTTCCGCTTCAACGAAACAAACTCCAGAGCAAAAATGATCAAGACGTTGATGGACGCTTGGGGCAATAAATAAATTTGAATCAACAGATGAGTAGCAGATTGGTGCAAACAGATGATTCACGAGAATTATGGGGAAAGGATAGAAGAGTTTGAGCAGGTGTTGCAGAAGGTTGCCACCGACATGGCTAGCGGCTTCGTCTTTGAGCGCCTTCCTCCAATGGACCTTTGGAAAAAAACTGAGACCCATGTGACTCGTCTTGAAGACTTGGCTAAGGGTTGTAGGGAGGCGATGTTGATTCTGAAGCCAGAGAGAGCCCACGTTATTGAACAACGCTTCAACGGAGTTGCACATCCGTTAGGCGTCTTTAAGGACATACTGTTTCAGAAGACAACAGATCCCCTCGCCAATTCAAGGCTTGCCCTTGAGCAGTTGAGTAGGGCGATAGCAGGAGGGGCTGATTTTCTCCTCCTAGCCAAGGAGATTCAAAAAAGCCCTTCTCCCACCATAAGTGAAATCCTCATGTTAAAACGAGTAGCGGAGGCAATGGAACCCGCCTCAGCCATTGGGATGTCGGAAACTCCCCGGCTGAGACCCGCTCGCTTGATCTGGCGCATAGAAGCGCTTAGAGCCTCTTTAACCAGTCTTGAGAGGACGCTGGAAGAGGCAAAGAAGAGCCTGAACAGGCTTCGAGAGGAAATTCTCAAATACGGCTATGCTTCTGCTGACCTCTGCAAAAAAGAAGGAGGAGTGAAAGGTTAAGGAAACCTCGAAAGAGACAGAATTCTCTTTCGGATTTTAGGCTTTAAATGGTGATGGTTCGTGTCGATGGTAGATGTGACGGAGAAGCCGGAAGTGTACCGTGAAGCAACGGCAAAAGGATTAATCAGACTGAAAGCGGAAACCATAAAGCTGATTAGAGAAGGAAAAATTGAGAAGGGCGACCCTTTCTACGCAGCTAAGATCGCTGGAGTTTTGGCCGCTAAAAGAACGAGCACCTTGATCCCCCTGTGTCATTCCCTTCCATTGACAGATGTAGAGATCAGCATGGAGACTATTGGCTTCTCTTGGGTAGAGGTTTCTGCAACTGTAAAGACGAGGGCGAAGACTGGAGTGGAGATGGAGGCTCTTGTAGCGGCTATGACGGCGTTGCTGACAATTTGGGACATGACAAAACAGTACGAGAAGGATGAGAGAGGACAGTATCCGTACACGTTGATTCAGAATGTTCATATTTCCCGCAAGGTGAAGGGAAAGGGCGAATGAGTGAGACTTCGCGCAGGCACAAGGCTGAGGCTCCTAAAAGCATAGGCTTTGCTATAGTTATTTGCAGCTCTTCTCGCTATCAAGATCTCAAGGTGAGAAAGCCTGTTGATGATCCTTCAGGTGATTTAATCGAAAAAACCCTAAAGAAAGCTGGCCACACCCTGGTTTTTAGAGAAATAGTGCCTGACGACAAAGTTTTGATTGGAAAATATGTTAGCAGAGCTCTGAGGTCAGAGAGGGTAGATGCAGTTATTTTGTGCGGTGGGACGGGGGTCAGTCCGAGGGACGTGACCATTGAGGCGGTGATGCCGGTATTAGTTAAGACTTTGCCCGGCTTTGGAGAGTTGTTTAGAAAGCTGAGTTTTGACGAGATTGGTTCGGCGGCTGTTTTGACTCGTGCTTTGGCTGGTGTTGCAGATCAGGGGAAGGCTGTTTTTTGTATTCCAGGCTCGCCGCAGGCTGTAAGGCTTGTTTTGGAAAAGCTTATTTTGCCCGAAGTTGGTCACATTCTGAAACACGCCCGCGAAAAATAAGCTGGACCTATGATGATTCGTGACGAACATGGGCGACCGGTTCTAAACCTGCGAATCTCAGTTACTCAGCGCTGCAACTTGAAATGTCCATACTGTCACAGGGAAGGCGAAGTAGCAAATTCTTCAACTGAGATGACTAAGGATGAGATTGTTCGAATTGTTGGGGTTGCTGTTGGGCTTGGCATCTCTCAAGTCAAGCTGACTGGGGGTGAGCCTCTACTTCGATCAGACATTTTAGACATGGTGAAAGATATTGTGGGCCTTCGGGGTTTGCGAGACCTGTCCATGACCACTAACGGAACGAATCTATCTTCTCTAGCAAAGGAACTTCGTAAGGGCGGTTTAAATCGAGTGAACATTAGCATTCCCTCTTTGAACGCTGAGACATACCGAGCACTGATGGGTGGAAACTTAATGGATGTGCTGAGCGGAATTAGAGCCGCTGTAGATGCAGAACTCTTTCCTTTGAAGTTGAACATGCTGGTTTTGAAGAATGTGAATGACTATGAAATTCCTAAGATGATTAGTTTTGCAAAGCATAGCGGCACGATTTTGCAGTTGATTGAGTTGGAGCCAGTGAACTTGAATTCGGACTATTATAGGCGGTATCATTGTGATTTGAATGGTGTTGAGGAAGAGTTAAAGAAGCAGGCTAGGCGTGTGGTGACTCGTGGGGACATGCAGAATCGTAGAGTGTACTTTCTGCCTAGGGTGAAGGTTGAGGTGGTTCGCCCAATTGAGAACACAGAGTTTTGTTTGTGTTGTACACGGTTGAGGGTGACGAGTGATGGGTGGCTAAAGCCTTGTTTAATGAGAAACGATAATCTAGTAGATGTGCTTACGCCGTTGAGGAATGGAGCAAATGATGAAGAGTTGAAGCGGTTGTTTTTAGAAGCCGTGAAAAGACGTGAGCCCTATTACAAAGTGAAGAAGGATTAAAAACTGTATGCGCAGTAGAAGCTAATGTAGGTAAAGTAGTACTATAAAAATGATAGTGAATACGACAAATAGGTAAAACCAGATCAACGCCCAAGTGCTTTTTCTCCATGTGTTGAAGGGCGCTGACCACCTATGCTCCTCCCTCACGTAATCAACGCAAGCCAAATGCAATCGTAGAATAAAAGTCACTGTGATTCTCCCTGATTCACATTCCACTTCACTTTCCTCCTTTGGCTTCACGTTCAGCGCAGCCGTTGTTAGGTAACCCCAATAAAATGTTCGACCAAAATTATAAATGAAAAAAAAGATGAAAACGCTCCACATCAGGTAGACTATAATGCTACTCGCAAGCTCTGGGGCGGAGGAAAGAAAATCGACACTTGTTACAAAGTTCAAGATAAGAGGAGTAGCCTCCACTAGGCCAAAGAATCCAATAGCTATCGCTACTAGATAGGCACCATGCGTCATGCACTCTGATGAATAGTATTTAAGCAAAGCTATGCGAGCATTCTGCCTATCCTTAGGAGTTAACGTGAGTTCCTCCATCGTTTATCATCACTTCTATTGTGATTTCTTTTAATATATATGTGCACGTAGGAGTGCACAGAAAGAAGGGATAGAAGGAGTTTATCTTCGTCCAGAAGCTTGGAGTCTTATTCGCTTTATCAACGTTCCTCTTTGTAACCAGCCAAAATACCCGACGGAACATAAAGAGTGACTGCTGGTTTAGTTTGAGACGTTGAAGGGCTTGATGCCGCACTTGCGGCTGCTTTCTTTCTCCTCCTCCTGTACCAAAGATAGATGGCAGTTGCAACCAGCGCTGCTAAACCCAAGCCAACCACTGCAAACAAAGCCCACGGCAACCCTGGCAGCGCCTCCACCGTCTTTTCAGCGCTTTGTGATGACCACGCTCCGTCGTCGTCCGTCACGGTTAGAGTCACCGTGTAATTTCCAACCTCGTCGTAGACATGATCCACGATAGCACCCGTGGCGTTAGTGTTGTCTCCAAAGTCCCAGAAGTAGCTGGTTATCGACCCGTCTGGGTCATAGCTTTCTGATGCGTCAAAGTGGATAGCCTCACCAACATTCACCGTTGTCGCATTATCAGTAAACGATGCCACTGGAGGTCTGTTTAAAACTGTCTTGGTAACACTAGTTGATGCTGTTGCTCCGTCATCATCAGTGACGGTTAAAGTGACTGTGTAAACAATGTCGTCCGCATAGGCGTGATACACCGTGGCACCAGTTGCATCCATTTCATCACCGAAATCCCAAGAGTAACTCACTATTGTGCCGTCCGGATCGTAGCTGTCGTCAGCATTGAATGTAATGGTTTCGCCAGTAGAAACCGTTTCCGCTGATTCGGTGAATAGGGCTACTGGGGGTCTATTCCCAACAATCTTAGTTGCGCTGGCGGTGTCGGTTGCTCCATTATTGTCAGTGACCGTTAAGGTTACCATATATGTTCCATTGTCAGTGTAGGAGTGAGTTGCCGTAACTCCGGTGGCGTTGGTTTCGTCTCCGAAGTCCCAGAAGTAGCTCACTATTCTGCCGTCTGGATCGTAGCTTTTGGTAGCGTTGAAGCGAATATCCTCTCCGGTGTCAACAGTTTCCGCTGATTCAGTGAAATCGGCGACAGGAGGCCTGTTCCCCACGATTTTAGTGGCATTACTTGACGATGTTGCTCCATCGTCGTCAGTTACCGTTAAGGTTACAGTATAAATTTCTCTCCCAGCATATGAGTGCTCCACGGTCACACCGAATGCACCAAAGGTTCCGTCTCCAAAGTCCCAGAAATAGCTGGCTATATAACCGTCGGGATCAAAGCTTTTAGACGCGTCAAAGTAAATGACCTCGTCAGTAAGCACGATTTCTGCAGACTCGGTGAACTTGGCAACTGGAGGTCTGTTTAAGACAGTTTTAGTGGTGGTTTGTGATGCGGATGCGTCATCGTTGTCAGTTACGGTGAGGGTTACCATGTATATGCCGTCATCCGCGTACGCGTGATCTACAATAACACCCGACGCGCTAGTGCCATCCCCAAAGTCCCAGAAGTAGCTCATTATCGACCCATCAGGGTCGTCACTACCGGACGCATCAAAATGGATAACTTCACCTGTAAGCACTGTCGTCGCATTCTCAGTGAAAATGACAACAGGGGGCCTATTGAGCACAAAAATGTCTGCAGAAGTGATGTCCGATAACCCATCGTTGTCGGTTACTTTGAGTGTAACCATGTAGATTCCGTCATCCCCGTAGACATGGGTTGTAACATCGCCCGTGCCAGCAGTGAAGTCACCGAAATCCCAATCCCAGCTAACAATTGTGCCATCTAAGTCATAGCTGAGTGTGGCATTAAAGGTCACGGTTTCTCCAGTGTACGGAGTCGATGGCGAATAAGTGAAAATGGCTGCTGGGGGCAGACCTGGAAGGGGCTTCACCGTGTAGTCATACGTTGGTGTCTTAGCGCTGTTTCCTGCGTTATCGTAGGCTTCTATGTAAAATGTTACAATAACATCAGCACTCTGCCCCGGGATTGTTGCTGTCCAGTTTCCCAGGGTTGTCTCCATCATTTCTATGGACTCCAACTCACCGTCTGTTCTGTACCACAAGGTAACGTTTTTAATTCCACTGGCATCGGCGGGCTCACTCACCACCACAATAACCTCCACTTCTTCGTCAGCGAAAGGCTCCTCAGGTTCCCAAGTGGGGACACCAATCACTGGAGAATAAGGATCAATAACTGTGTACAAATATGGCCCAGAGGTCGCAGGATTACCAGCTCTATCATAAGCGTAAATCATATAATACACAGTTGTGTCGTAGGGAAAGGCTGGAATCTCACCTACATAGAGTTCTTCAATAAAGTCCATCGTCAGGTTAACCCAGTTTATGTCGATCGAGTAGCTGAGAATGACGAACTCCACCCCGCTTCCTTCGTCGGTAACATTAGCCCTGACGATTACGGTTTCGTTGTATGCAGGTGTGTCAGGCTCTCTCCACACCTTAACAATCATAGGAGGCTCCGTGTCAAGGATCTTTTCAACAATGTCCTCCACTTTTTCGATGAGTTCGCTTTTCCATGGATCCATAATCCAGCCGTCAATCGCATTCTCAATGTCGTTCCTCAGTTTGTTTACAGCGCCCTTATACGCTCCAGCCTCAATCTGGTGGATCACCGCATGAATTTTGTTGCAAAGTGCGTTTCTTTGTCCTTCAGCGGCTCTAGAATTATTGAAGGCATTATTAGGCAATTTTGTTCCGTTGGAAATATGTTTACAGAGGTCTTCCAAATCTGTGATTACTTCCAGCCGGTCTGGGTCGTCTGAACCTACCGCCACTGGAACAATTACGATTGGTGTGAAAATCAGTACACAAAACAAGAGTATTGTGACAAAATGTCTGATTAACCGTTTCCCCATTTTCCTCTCGCTTCTCGCTTTTTTACTCGTTTTATTAAGCCGTATTTCAGCGAGGTAATATGGCATATTTTCTATGCTTCCCTTTATTAAGTTATTCTAACCAACATTTTTTTCTCGTTTCTTAACATAAATGGCGTATTCCTCAAGTGAGAATATTCCTAATCGAGACTGTAGCCATCTACCGCTAAGCTTTTCTCAACCCACCGTAATACATAGTTTTCTAACTTTTCTCCGTAAATCGTCAAATACACAGCTGCCACCATGAGTGAATGACTGAACCATACTGAAAATATAGAGTGTAGATTCATAAATGATTAATAGAGAAACAATTTCCTTTACAACCGAGGTTTAACCTTGGCCAAGATTCCACCTACACCTGAGAAAGTGCCTGAAAGAAAGACAGTTGTTTACAAGACTCTAGTTGATCCTACCGTGATAAAGATTGCTGGAGAGAAACTAAAAAACAGATTGTTCACCAAACTATGGTTTATGAAGCCTAGACCCGAAGAAATACAAAACATGTCTGTCGAGAAATGCTACGAGCCATACTTTTTGGTTGATGGTAATTACATTATTGACTACTATCGAAAGCGTTACTACACATTTAACATCGACAGAAAAGTCCAAGAGGTTATCATACTCGATAAAACGCTTAAGCCTGACCTCCCAAAAAAGTTCTCTAAGATCCCTTACAAGTCGATAACCCTTGAGGGTGAAGAGCGCTTGGTCTACAAGAACGGAGCATGTCTCATTCTAGATGAAGCTGGGCGTGTGGTTGATCCCAAAAGAGTGCCCGCCGCTCCTTCTGAGGAACACCCAAAGAAACTGTTAGCTAACCTTCGCGAAACTATGGAAAAGCTTAAGGCAACCCAGGACAAGGATGTTGATGTGCTCCGATCTAAGATGGTTAGAAGGCCTCCAGATGTGGAACGGGTCGTTCAAGAGTTGTTTGAGGTTTCTGAACGTTCAGTGATTTACGTGCCTGTTTACAAACTCGCATTCAAGAACGTGAGAACGGGTGAAGTGAAAACCGTAAAAATCGACGGCGTCACCGGCAGAGCAATCTCTTGGTGACTGCTCAAACTGAAGGAAGTTCACGAAAATAGAATTTAAAAAGGCTCTTACGGTCGTCGCAGCTAGTAACAGGCGTTTGCTGTAGATAAATTTACCAAGATTGTCTCGTTAGGTAAATCGGCGGGTTGTTTTTGACGTTTTCTTTTTCCTTCCCTAAGAGAGCCCTAATTTCTTCGTAATTCTTGAGATATCTAACGCCCTTACGAGTTGTTTTGTAGATTGTTTTTTGGCCTTTCCTATTAGTTTTGAGGAGGCCTAGTCCAAGAAGGAGGGATAAGTATTCGTTCAGTTGTGCGAAGCTTAGGTTCGCTTTGTACATGATCTGGGTTTTGAGGGCACCATCTATAGTTACTCCTAAAACCTCGGCCATTATATGTAGCCGATCTCTGCGTTTACGCGTGTTCGCCCAGTCTATCTCGACCAACCTAAATCCTCGCTAAGCTTGTTCTATAACATTCATCTATGGGATTGGGTGGAATCAAGACCTAAAAGGAGTGTTCCTAAGCGGAAAATATTCTAAGGCACGGAATATTGTTGTAAACAGGTTTCGAGTTGACATGGAGACATTGGGTGCCCCCTTTCTTCTAGTGTCAACTTTCTTGAAAATATACTAAAAGCTGATATAAAAAATGAAATTTTCATGCACTTTTAAATAAATAAGACGACGATATTGCCACTTTCAAGTTTAGAAAAATCTTCTGAACAAAATCCTCAGAAACCATTTATACTCAAAAAGCAGATACCTACAAAATTCACGAGGGAGTCTTAGGCCTTGTCGTCAATCGATGACATTTTGGAGCTTTTAGAAGACGGAAAGTGGCACGACGTAAGGGAGACCGTAAAGAAGTCTAAGCTACACGAATCCAAGGTTGAAGTAATTCTAAGTTTCCTAGCCGAGTACAAATTCATTACTTTAAACAAGGAACAACAAAAAGCGAAACTCACCACTTCAATGCTCAAATTTCTTAAAGAAACCCAACGCTTCAAAAAGAAAAAAACGTTAGGTGGTTAAAAGGCCTCTGAGATTTCGATAAGCGTGAAGAAAGGTTCGCCCCCTAGCTGTGGTTTGGAAAAAACCCGGGTTGTCGCTTTCTTCCGTTTCTGAAACAGTCTTTAAAAGCCCTCTGTCAAGAAGAAAATGCAAGTAGGTTTGAAGCTGGTCAAAGCTTAGGTTACATCCGTACATGATATGTGTTTTCTTTGCACCATCAATAGCCACTTGCAAAATGTTTGCAATTATGTCCACTTGACTTCGATGCGGAACACTTAACTTCTTCTCTGGAATCAAACAACACACCAAAAGCTTTTCTTCTATATATGCTGATATATCTCTACGTATTTAAAATTTTAGAAAACTTAGAAACTTGATATAATCTGACGTGGGAAATAATGAATAAATAAATTGGATAAGACATTAAAAACGTTGTATAAAAACGCTGGTTCGCCCTCAAATTTGCCTTTGCGTTTGGGGATGAGGTTGAGAGAAAAGAGAAAGGAGAAGATGGGGTGGTTAAAAACGCCTTTCCCTCAAACCCCATTTTCCCTCGCGTGGGGGAGGGCGTTGTCAGCGCGTCTTTACTTTAAGCGTAAGTCCTTGTAGATTGTGTTATGATCAACTTTTTTGTTCATGAAAATACTGATACGATGGTCGCCAATTGTCAGCGATAAGACCTTTGCGTTCTCTCCCTCTACAACGATATGGTTGACCTTGCCCAGTTCAAACGTGTTCGTCATGTATTCTCCTGAATCGAGCACCATGGACGACAAGACGGCGTAGTCAATTATTTTGCTTGGATCTTTAATGTCTACAGAGGCAGCCTTTGGGTCCCTAAGGATGTATCCGATAATTCCCTCTCTAGCCTTAATGTTTTCTAGGTTGACATGTATATCTTCGATTTCCTCTTCAGGTTTGTTTTTAGCTGGCATTTTGAATCTCCCCTGACGCTATCGGTTTAACTTTTACAAGCTCTCCCTTTTTCGCTTCAAGCTCCCGGCAGGTTTTCTCCGGTATTAGTATCAGTCCTTTTCCTTGCCGTTTTGGATCGCTTATCTTCTTAACTCCGCATCGGGTTTTCTTTCCGTCAATAGTTTCGATTTCAACGTCGTTAACATCTTTCTCGTCGAAATGCTGTGCCCATTCCTTTAGATGACTTTCATCTATTTGCACGTTATCGCCAGTGAAGAGCCCGGTGAGGATGTCGATAACGAGTTGTTGTGAGGGCATGATTTTGAGGGGGGTAGGGGCTATATTCTCCAGCAGTTTTAGAATCGTTGGAACTATCACATTCGTGACGGATTGTATGTAGGTTGGGTCCGCACGAGGGGAGGTTGTTATGACTAGGTACATGTCGTTAACGCGTGAGATGTGTAGCTTACCTTTCTCTCCGTTGATAGACAGCGCGTCAAGTCCGCCAATTACAACTGCTTTTTCTGATAGACTTTGAAATGAGTGCACTGTTTTTTTTATTAATGTATCATCGGCTTCCCCGTCTCCTGCAATTATGGCGCCGTCCTTTGTAAATATGAAGGAATAGTTGATGTCGGGGCATATTTTTTTGATTTCTGTTAGGGCGCTCTTTAGCGCTGTTGCGTACAGGTCTTTACTCATCTTTTCACTTCCATGAATGGCCCTATGAGATCTTGAGTAAGATTTTTTCTGGAACTCCGTTGTTTTCCAGCACTAGGTATTTGACCCCTTCTGTGTCTCCGATTTGATCCACCCACTTCAATGCTTCACGAGCCTTTTGTAAGACCAGGAGCCTGTCCTGCTGGCTGCGAACAACCTCTTCGATGCAAGTTAACTCGTGAAAGGGATTGGCGTCTAACACGACGTCGAGGTTTCCAACGGTGATCTCTCCAAGGGGGTTCTGAGTTGTCTTTTGGCCAGCTAGCTTGAAGACTACCTCCCGAATCTTTTTCGACCTCTCAGCCAATGAGCGGATCTCGTCAAGCCGGCGCAGATATTCGCCTAGCATGCTCTTTGTTCGAGCTATCTCGTCGTCTAAAGTTCTGGAAATATCGGCTGCTGATTCGTACTCTTTTAGTTCAACTACCATACGTACACCTCCGAAAGACGATTAAAGAGGTTAGGTTCCCCTACCCCAATTCTCAGGCTGAAGTTTTTCGTTACGTCCACTTAGGGCGCTCTAGCTCTGTATGGGAACGATTTGCCGGTGGATGTAATCAAGTATACGTCATAGGTGGTTCCACTAGTCCATGCTTCGCCGTCTGCCCCTGTTGTACAGGTGACGTCTGTACTTTCTCCTTGGGTTACAGAGACGTCGGTGATGTCATGTTGTGTTCCATCAATGCCTAATTTGTACTTGTCAACTGTCAAATCTGCTGTTCCAGTGTTCTGGACTGCCAGAACGATGGTGTTGTTGTTAGCGCCAGAGGCACCACTGAAAGTGGCTCCTTGGACATCAAGTTGTTCTGTTGCCATGAAAGTGAAGGTTAATGCTCCCATCCACGCTGCTACGGCGATTGAAACCGCCACAGTCACTGCAATTAAGATAATCGCTGCAACCACTGGGCTTAACGCCTTCTTTCCTTTACAGATTCTTTTCATTTTTGTTTTTATCCCTCCTTCCGGAGTTTCACAAGAAAATAATAGAGTATAGAGATTTAAATCTTACGACTTACGACTCTCTATTTTTTGGGGGAACGCCTAATCCAACAACCCCAAGGCTAGTTAAACAACCGCCTTAAAAAGCTCCAACAGAAGCTTCGCTATCTTCTCACCGAACTCGGTCTTCACATAATACTTCTTCAATGGATCAATGGACACGCTCTCAGCCAACCCAAGGTCCTCAATCTCCATCATCCTGGATCTGAACGTCCCGTCACTAAGGGTTAGACCCAACCTTTGCATGAACTCCTTAGCCGGTTTCCATCGGCCCTTGTCTAGGTGCAAGAGAAAGATACAGTCGATCGCGTGGTCTTTTTCCAACATCGTCTTGATCGCGGAAAGTTTCTTGTCGGTGAGGATGCGCTTTACGTTTTCTTCTGCCAACTTTACCCCCAACTTTTCATCTTAGGTATATTCTTACATTTAAAACATTTAACCTATATTACGATTTCTGAAATAACTCTCGTCTCACAAGACTTCAAGTCTGATGTATCTAAAACATGAGTTTTCTGTTGTTTTTAGGGCGAAGTTTAACATTAGTTAGCTTTCGTAAGACATAAGATTTAATACATAGAAAGACAATCCTATTGCATAGGAGGAGCACAATGCTACACATAAGGCGTGCTTCAGCAAAATTTAAAAAATCTCTAACAAAACTGAAGGGTGTAAAGAAACTAAAGTTTTGGGGAAAGCGCAAAGAAGAAGCCATCCCTCCCCCACCCCAAATTTCTATCCCGAGAGGTTACAGGACGGTTGAGAGGACCGCCTTATACGAGCCTTTTGCTCACGCTGTCATTGTACAGAACCCATCAACAGGCGAGTTTAGGTATATCCTGGACGAGCTTCTACTTGACCCCTTTGAACGGGGCATATACGACCGGATCTTGGAAATTCTGCTCGCGGAGATTCGTTCGCCGAAAGAGGAAATAAAGGACCCTAGAGTGTTTTTCGACACTCAAGCGAAAAAAATCATTGAAAAATATCGTATCAGCCTAGGCTGGTTAGCCGACGTTTCCTGGTCTAAGATTCTGTATCACGCAGAACGAGATCTAGTCGGCTTCGGACAGATCGACGCCTTGATGCGGGATCCCAACATCGAGGATATCTCTTGCGATGGTGTTGGCAAGCAGGTTTACGTTTGGCACAGGAAGTATGAAAGTCTCGAAACAAACCTAGTTTTCAGGGATGACGAAGAGCTGGACAACCTTATGGTTAAACTAGTTCACATGGCTGGTAAGCACGTTAGCACCGCCTTCCCAATTGTTGACGCTTCTCTGCCGGGTAAACACAGACTCGCCGTTTGCTACAGACGTGAGGTAACCCCTTTCGGAACAACTTTCACCATCAGAAAGTTTCGGGAAGATCCTTACTCTATCATTGACTTGATCAACCTTGGAACCTTGTCTGAAGAGGTAGCGGCCTATTTCTGGGTTGGTCTAGAAAACAGAGCCTCCATCATGGTGCTGGGTGGAACAGCAGCGGGCAAGACCACGGCTCTAAACGCTTTGGCTTGTCTCATTAAGCCTGGATGCAAGATCCTCACGATTGAAGAAACCGCTGAGCTCAATTTATCCCATGAAAACTGGGTTTCACTCATTTCGAGGCGAAGTTATGGTCTAGGGGAGAATCAAGCAGGTGAAGTTTCGCTTTTTGACTTGGTTAAGGCTTCGATGAGGCACCGTCCAGACTACTTGGTTGTAGGTGAGGTTCGAGGAAGTGAAGCGTACGTTCTGTTCCAAGCGTTAGCAACAGGTCACGGTGGCATGTGCACGATGCACGCGGAAAGCGTTGATTCCGCCGTCAAACGTTTAACTCAGAAACCCATGGATATAGCGCCAGCGTACATACCTCTCATGAACGTGGTTGGGATTATTCGGAGGGCGCACTTACCAAAAGCTGGTGAAATAAAGGCTTATAGACGGATAACCTCCGTGGAAGAAATCGCTGATTATGAAAAATATAAAAAAGTGTTTGAGTGGGAACCAGCCGAAGATGTTTTTAGTTCCTCTTTAAGCAAAAGTCTGTTGCTTTCTGATGTGTCAAAACTCCTTGGTGTTAGTCAGCAGGACTTAATTGAGGAAATAGAACGCCGCAAAAACGTGTTGAACTGGATGCGAAGACGCAATATACGAAGCTATCTGGATGTCGCACAGACCATAACTGAGTACTATTCCAGACCCAAGGAATTTTATGAAAAGAGGGTGGAACCCGTTGTCTCTGCGCAATCACTTTGAGGGCTGGTCCTATCGTCTCTTCGGACGACTTTCGCTTAAATTTTTAAGCAATGTCTTTGAGTTCAAGGAGTATCTGCGGAAGGCAGGGATGAAAATTTATCCTGACACCTACATTTCGTTAATGTTTTTACTGGCCTTTTTGACCATGCCTGTAACCGTCACTTCAATCGTGCTCTTGTATTTTCTTAAGTTTATCCCTCTGATTTTTCTTGTTCCTACACCGATCTGGATTATGATAGTTTTTATGCTCGCACCTATAATGAAAGCTGGCGAGAGGGCTCATGCACTTGAGAGAGAGATGCCTTTCGCTGCTGCGTATGTGACCGTTATGGCTACTGGCGGCATCTCACCCTATGTGAGCATTAAGAGACTTTCTAATGTGGAGTTGATGCCTGCAATGCGCAAAGAAGCGAGAGAAGTGATTAAGGATGTGGAACTCTTTGGCATGGATCCACTCTCGGCTTTAGAGAAATCAGCTAAAGAGAATCCTTTAGATATTTATCGAGATTTTTTTTCAGGGTACGCCTCAACGGTCATAACTGGCGGCGACATCACGCATTATTTGGAAACAAAAACATCTGACATCTTTAAGACTCGGTCCATGAGGATTAGAAATGCCGCTGAACGCCTCGGCATGCTTCTGGAGTCCTTCATAATCATAATGGTCCTTATGTCTCTCTGTTTCTACATTCTGTTCAGCGTTGAAACAATATATAGTATTGGCATCTCGATTTACTCCGGCATACTTCTGTATACATATATTTTCGCACCTATGCTCTCGCTTGTTTTCATTTACCTTGCCCATGACATGCAGCCTAAAACCCCGATCACGGATTGGCAACCGTACAAAGCCTACGGTATCTGCTTATTAGTCGGGGCTCTAGTGTTCCTCTTGCTCACCAACTTCATGGGCATGGTTCAGATTCCGTTTCTTTATGGTATAGGAAGCGTCGCTGATCTATCCACGGCATTCGCTGCCGCACTGTTTATCTCCACAGCGCCTCCAGCCCTTATTCAAGTAAAAGCTGCGAGGGCGAAGTTGAGTGTTGAGCAGGGGATAGCCAACTTCCTCCGTGATTTAACTGAGATTAGAAAAACTGGTTTAGCTCCGGAAAAATGTATTGAAAGCCTTTCAAAGCGTAACTACGGTGACTTCACTAAGGAGCTGCAAAAAATTTCATCTGAGCTTTCTTGGGGAGTCCCACTAAAGCAAGTTTTTACGGGTTTCTTGGGGCGGACCAAGAGTTGGTTGTCGCAGATCGTCATATTTCTGCTCGTAGAGACTATTGACGTAGGAGGCGGGACCATATCCATGATTGAGGGGCTTGCGAGATTCAACCATATGACCCAGGATGTGGAGAAAGAGAAGAGGGCGAGCACTCGACCCTACATGATAGTGCCCTATTTCGCCGCGATTTTGCTCATGGCGACAACGCTCTTGACGCTGGTGTTTGTCACTAAGACGGTGTCCATAGCTGGAACCTCGCAGATCGATATAACCAGCATCATCACTATATTCACTGTTTCAGTTATCTTCCACAGCTACATGATTGGCCTGGTGGCTGGTAAGATCAGCGAGGAATCCATATCCGCTGGATTTAAGCACGCTGCCTTGCTCGTGCTCATTACCTTACTGGCAGCTGTTCTGGTTCCACAACTTGTGAGCTTGTGATCACATGAGGAGACTGCCATTACCCCTACTACGCCACAGCAAGGCTGTTTCATACGCGATTTCCGCCGTAATAATCACTGCCGTCACAGTCACCCTCGTCGTTGTGGCCGCCATGTACGCTTACCAGGTTTTGGAGCAACAGAGAGGCGCGGCTGAATTCGACGTGGCCAAGAATTCGATTCTAGCTTTTGACGACGCCTTACAAGATGCCGCTTGGAAGCTTAATGCATCGCGCATGGTTAGGTTTAAAGTTGAATTTGGTTCTCTGGAACTGACATCAAATGCGCTAACTCTGGATGTGAGCGCAAGGATAGGCAACTCTAGTGAAAACTATACTTTAGGATCCGTTTCAACTGGTATTATAAGATATTCTATAGAAAACAGATATGTGACCTTAGGTGCAAATTATACATCGTATATTTTAGGGAGTGATAGTTTAATAGTTAATGGTAGCACCGAAAGCCTTGGCAGGGTGTTGGTTGAACAAGGATGGGGTTTGGTTAGCGTTACATTAAGCTATAGGGCACGGGCCATAAGAACATCAGTTATTGAAGTTAACGGCACGACGGTAAATTATGTGACCATTTGGTTAATCAAAGTTGTGACGGAATATCCAACAACTCATATTCACACTTTTGACCTCAGAGCAAGGTGTATTAATATTGAAACGAATAATGTTGGTCCGTACAATGTGAATAGTGCGGACTACTGCACAATTACCGTTGAGTCAGAAGGTGAATCAAGCTACGCAGAAATTGGGTTAGATGCTGGTGCTGAAAAGGTTGTCTTTAGTGTAGTAGTTGCTGAAGTAAGAGTTAGCGTATGAGAGGGAAGGAGAATTGCCCGCCTACACAATGAGCCATGTCATCTGCACCTCAGCCCTAATCGTCTTGGTTTTCTTAATGCAGTTTTCCTTCATGTACGTCGTAGATAACATGAGAACGGAGATGACTAAGAGGGAGCTGAAGGAAATCACCGACTACGTTTCCGATACCTTGGCAAACTTGTACTTTCTAGTAAACTTCACAGACAGCAGCAACGTGACGTTACAAAAGATTCTTAGCCTACCCTCAGATGTAAGAGGTTTAACCTTTATGATAAGAATAACGTCAAAAGAAGATTTTGTTCAATCTGTATACGCTTATATTAAAGGTGACTCACGGATTAGCACATCCTCATGGATTCCTCCTAGCTTGAAAGTAGACAATCAAAGTCAAACGATTGAAAGTGGCGGAGAAACTGTTGTTGCTGGGTGTAGGCGGGACGTAGACTCGAACGTTTACGCGTGGATTGCCTACGACTAGAAAAGTTTCCTAAATAATTATCGAGAATAGTAAGACTTAATACTTAGTATTAATACTTATTTATTGATATTTGAGGGAGTGGAATGGTAGCTCCAGTTTATGATCACGTAACAGCTTTAATTTTTGCGTGTGCGCTTTTTGTTTCAGCTGTGGTCGCAGTTCCAGCCATAAATTATGCGAATTTGCTTTACGTCGACCAGCAACAACTTAGAAATGTAGCCCTAGAAGTGTTGAACTCCATGCTTTTTGACACGGGCTATCCTTTAAACTGGGGGTCAAGCAACCCCTTTAACGAAAATGACGCTGTGAAATTTGGTTTAGCACTTTCAGGAAGTTCCTCTTTTTATGTATTGGATCCAGATAAGGTTTCAAGGCTGGTTGTTGGTAATCCTTCAGGAACCTTGGACTATGAGACGGTGCGCACGTTATTAGGGCTAGAAGACTACGGGTTTAACATCAAAATTGTGCCTCCATTCGATGTGGACGCCCTCGATAAATCCGAAGGTTCCAATGTGCTCTTCGAACTTAATGTTACATTTAAGAATGGAAATCCTATTCCAAACGCTCATGTAGAAGCCACAATACTCTATGTGCAAAGGCAGTCCGGGTATTTCACTGCTGAAATGGAAAACAGTACAAATTGCCTAGGGCGATGCATAATAGGGAAGGGGCTCCCCTCAAGTGTCACAGATTACATAGTTGTATTGAAAACAACGGTAGCAAACCTGGCAACAGTATCTTCAACTTTCATGGAGGGCTCATGGAGCCAACATGTCATGAACGCCAGCATAGTTGGCGGAAATATCACGCTGGCGATACCTGAGGGACCTGGGTGGGAAAAGGGTTCGGCTGGTACCAGATGGGTTGAAAGCGTATTGGTTGTTAATAAGGAGGGAGTTTGGCCAATATATTATGGATCGAGATCCAACAAAGACAAAATAACCTGGGGTGGCGCATACTGGGGGTGGAGTCAGCTTTTCCCGGGTCTAAGTTATTACAATCCATTATTCATTATCTTCAACCTCAGCGTTCCTAACCCCAGACGGTTGGTTCTTTTCCTTGGCCCATATACTGGTGCCAGTGGATACCCAGTTTTTAACTTTGGTGGCTCTTCTGCTCTCTCTTCCAGTGGCGCGACGCTGAAACTTCAGAGATCTGTGGAAATTGCGGGTATGACTTATATTTTTGAGTTTTTGTTATGGAAGGAGACCTAAGATAGGTATCGTAAGACAATATACTTAATATACAAGTTACTTCTCATCATTGTAATGTATTGCACTAACTATCAAACAGATGACATGGAAGGAATCCCCATGAATAAAACAAAAAAAACTAAGGGGCAAATGCGCCTAGTTGAGGCCGTACTTGCTTCCTTTGTCATTATTTTTGCTATAACCTTTATCAACGCTTTCGCAGTTACTCCTCTCAGTCCTAGGTATGAAATCAGTGATCTAGAAAAAATCGGGAATAACGTTCTCCACGATCTGGATGAAAAAGGTCTTCTAGGTCGCTTTATATACGATGAGAATTGGGAGACTCTTACACTTGCTTTAATGGTTTCTCTACCACCCGAAATCTACTTCGACCTAACTGTTTACGATCTTGATTGGAACAGAGTCAACAACGCTACAATTCGTTATGGAGACCTTGAAGTCTTTGAAACCTCAAGTTACATAGCTTCAGTTACATACATTGTTCCCGGTTACCAAGCAGATTACAATCCTCGACTCCTAATCCTGCAGCTGGTGAGGAGATAAAACCATGAAAATTGTGAATCACAAAAAGGGACAATTTATTGTCCTTGCAACCCTAACAGTAGCCATTATGATAGTTTCCATAGGCATGATAATGTACGGCACCATTACGTACTTTAAACATAAACGATGGCAAGAGTATCTGATGATAATTGACAATGCGGAGTTAGGGTCGCAACGAGTCGTTGAAATAAGCTTAGCCAACTACACATCAACCTTCAACGACACGCAAATCCTAACTGACAACCTAAATCAGTGGCAAATGAACCTCACAAAGGCTTATCAGGGTTTCGGTGTTGCTCTAACATACTCTGACGCTACAATTGGTAACGGCACCAAAAGCGTCATGTCGCAAATAGACAACACCATGTATTTCTCAGGTACAAATGCCACTATTGAAATTGACATAACTTCTGTGGGATTAACGGGATATAAGTTCGTTGCATCCGCATTTCTAGGAGTTATCCTTAACGCCACCTATGACAACAGCAACCTAGTTATCTCTATAGCCGTTGAAAAGGAAGACTCGACCCCCGTGACTGACCTTAACAAAAACAACTTCTTTATTAATAATGAGAGCTTGGCTAACATTAATTCAACATTAACACACTCCTACGAAATGGATAACGATGATGTTTTACGAATTGTCTACAGAATAGTGATACTGAATGATCCAGGGCTTTCAAACGTGCTTGTTGCCGTTGTTGACAACCGTGGCATTAAGGTAATCGCCAATTCAACTGTGACCTAAGGCTGAACGAATAATAACCCATACGATATCTCCATAGATTAGCGCAACAATTAATCCAACAGTGACAAAAACGAGCAAGGGCAAGCCGGGAGTCGCCCAAACCCAATTTTGAAGCTTTCCTTCACGCCTAGCCTTCTGAATTCTCCCAACAACTTCGCTTCTACTATCATCTTTTGGAAACACAAGCAGCTTTCGCTCATTCCCATTGAAATCTTCGAGGGGATACAAATGCTCTTTCTTTTCCAACTCAGCGATATCAACCTTGTAACCGCAGAGAAAAACCAGAAGTTTTCGCCATCCCGACTCTTTTTTAAACCCCGCGAAAAGCCTATTTCCTGTTCTATGCTTCCAAAGGTAATTACGCACAGCAGCATAGAAAACACTCAGCGCTGCCATAAGAACCGCGTTGCAGAACACGGTGATGGGAAAAAGCGGAGAGACAAAGCCTGAATAAGGTTGAAGTAGGCTGACGGGATACAAGGGCAGGGCGAGTGAAAGGCACATCAGGGCTTTGGCGTCGGCCCCACCGAAGGCTCCCCCATAGAAAAGAGTTATGGCCAGGGCTGAGGTTACTCCAAAGGACAAGGCATAAGTGTACAGTGATTTTGGAGTAAACATGAAGAATTGTAGAGAGGTTAAGGCAAAGGCCGAGGGTGCAAGAATCGCCCACACCCAATTGTTCACTTCCCGCGTTTTATAATCACTCCAAGAGGCATAAATCAAAAAACCTAGACAAAGGGCGATTCGAACCCCATCAAATATCTCATTCACCCTTGCTCATCTACCCGATGTTATTTTGAAAAGGATTAAATAAAAAGTCTTTAGCAGGGATCGCGTTTACGGCGACGAAAATCTAGAGATGCGATGGTTAAGGTTTCTCGTTGAATGGAAGTTGTTGTCCAGCGTCGGTGACGACTTTGAAGTAGTATCTTGTTCCCGTTGACCATGGATATGTAATGGTGATGTTGAGTGACGACTCTGGGCTGACGATTTGCGTACTTGGATCATAGGTTACTCCAGAGGTCTGTTTGATAAGTGCTGTTGATGACGTACCAACGTATACATCTGCAATCTCTGCATCAGACGTTCCCGAGTTCATTATTATGATTTCAATGTACTTTGTAGTTGTGACGTTGTAGAATCTTATGTTTCCCAAACTCAACACCGCTCCGGATTGCGCTGTTTGCGTACTCGTGAAGGTTATGACCCAAGCGTAGGTGATGACGACGGCGCCAACAGCGATAGCTATCAACAGAAGCGTTGCCAGGATCGGCGATATTCCCTTTCTAGACGTTAATTTCTTGACCAAGTCAATTCCTCCATTTAATAGGACTTGAGGAAACCACCATATTTAACATGTATGAACCCTGAGTATGTATTCCCGATATATTATGAACTGATTCAGAATCTGAAAATCTGAAATGACTATGAAGTGCGCTGAACTAGTGAACTTTCTTGAGACTTTTTCCATGGGCATCTAGAACAGAATGAGGAAATAATACGTTCAAGATAGGCTGATGAGCGAACAATGTCTGTAAAGGTTATTAGGCCAAGAAGGTAACCGTCTTCAACTATAGGAAGTCTTTTGATTCTCCCTTCAACCATAAGTCTCACAGCATCGCGAATGTCGGTTTGAGGCTCACCAACTACGAGGGGCTTCGACATTATCTTACCAACTTTGGTCTTTCGCGGATCTTTAGACTTAAGTAAAACCCTTTTAAGCATGTCCCTTTCGGTCACTATTCCAACAGGCTTCCCCCTCTTCATCACGATTAAGCACCCTATCTCATACTTGTTCATAAGCCTCGCAGCCTCCCTAACGGTTGCCTCCGCATCCACCGTTATTACATTCTTGACCATGACATCCCTAGCTTCTAGTGACATAGACTACCCACATTCCCCCTATTCTATCCAGAGACAGGACTTGAATGGAGGCACTCCACTATTCTGAGGCAACCTAAACACTCGTCTGGAATTGGAACGTTTTTTGGGAGTTTTCTTAGGTATCCAAAATAGTGGGGGCATTCGGGAGGACTTGTTGGGTGAGGCTTTTCTTTTTTGCTCTCGAGGGTTTCGGTGGGTTCCATTGGTTCTTCTGGGAATTCTTCTGGTATTTCAACGGATATCGCTGGCTTTGGTTTTTCTTCGGGCACTAGAGACTTTTCTGGGCGTTCTTGCTCCTCAATGGATAACTCAGGTTCGGTTGATGGGGGCGTTGCTAACTCCTTAGTAGGGGGGAGCTCTCTTTGGGGTTGTCTGCTGATGGTGGTTTCGGTTGAGGGTTTTAGTCTGAGGAGAAGAGTTACGTAAAGTATTACGAGGACGGTAATCGCTATCAGTAAGGCGATGTCGATGAAGGACACTTCGAAGAGGACCATAGTTTTCACTGCAGTTTCAATTGGAAAGGTTCCAGCATATAGATTTAATGAATCTGACGTTAGTAGTGGGAATATGTAGCAGATGAATGTAAGAAGGACCAGGTTGTCGAGCTGCTCTTGATTTCTAATTGGCTACTTCTATTCTCCAAGCTATTTTTGCGTAGGCTGAGCTTCCATCCATTAGCAGGCCAGTGGCGGAGAGTCTGTTCATGAATTTTCCGGCTTTGGTGGCCTTCACGTGCCATTCTAGTATCTTCCATTTGCCTGCGTCTAGGGTTCCGATGTTAACCTTGATGGGTTCGTCGTTGGTTACTGTTAAACCCATACTAAGGGATAGCGAGACCGTTATGTCTGTGATTGTTTCGATGGCTGTGTTTTTTATCATAACTTTTATAGAGAATTCTTCCCCTACGGTTACTGTGGATTTTGACGAGGCAATTGCTTGGAGACCATTTTCTCTTTTCTTTCCTACGTAGTTTGTTGGGTCTAGGCGTCCTATATGCCAGCTTCCGGCTCCTATGAACCATATGCTGTCGATGTTGTCTTTAACTACGTCGTAGGGCTTAGATGTGACGTTGTATTCGGTGAAGGTTTGCAACGTTTGGTCGAATTTTCCTATTTTTTTCAGGAGGTTTTCTGAGAACCAGATGTCGTCGTTGATGTCTATTGTTATGCCGTATGGTGTGTCTTCGCCGGTTGTGTTAAGGAAGTATTCGGTTATTGTGGATTTTGCGGGGTCGTAGACTCCGAGGAGGTTTGCCCAGTTTTCTGTGAACCACACTTTGCCTTGAGAATCTATGTCCAGAAATAGGGCGTGGGAGGTTAGGGGTCCATGGAAGGTGAAGTTGCTTGTGGTTGGGTCTAGTTCGCCTATGTAGTTGCTTCTTGTGTCTGTGAACCAGACGGTGCCCTTTTGGATCTTTATGTCTCGTATTTCTGAGCTTGAGTATTGGGTTGGAAGAGTATAGTTTTCCAGCGTTTGTTTGGTTGGTGTGAATTTCATTATTTTGTTGTTGGCTGTTTTTGCGCATCCGATCCAGATGTCGGTTCCGTTGGCTTCTACTGCGACTGGATAAGCTGGGTCTTCGGGGCTTCCAACGGCGTATTCTGTTGCTTTTTCTCCGCTTAGTTTGGCGATTTTGTGGGCGTCTCTTTCGCAAACCCAGATGTTGCCGTCTGAGTCTATGGTTGCTCCTAGTATTGGTCCGGGATTTGGATCTGGAAGGGAGAAAATGGAAATGGTATAAGACGTTACGTTGTATTTTAGGATGTAGCCTTTCCACGCTGAACCTTCCCATTTGTTGGCGCCGCACCAGATGTTGTTAGAGGGGTCAACGGCTAGGTTCCAGGGGCGGTAGCCTTCTGGGACGAGGACGTCGTAGATTCCTGCTTGGACAGTTGAAGGAGCGACGACGCCGTAGGTTGCTGCCTGGACTGTTGAAGGATTAAAGATGAAAAGTAGGGTTAGAAGGAAGCATACGGCGATTATTGGCGTTTTTCTCATTGGTTGAGGCTCCGGAGCGAGGGTGGCTGTCGAATATCGTCATGTAGCGACAGTCAATATTTCATATGTGAATCAGAACATATAAATATGTCGACAGACATACTTGTATATTTAAATGCATATCTGTGTATTTGTAGAGCACGCAAACAACTAATTCGTATCAAGTTATCTTAAATGTGATAATGTAGCGTGCGTAGACTGTTTTGTTTGGCACAAGAATTTCTAAATATACATAAACATACGAAGTTCCAGCACTGGACGTTTCTACATGCATCCAAATGTATTCCGTGTCTGAGGCGGCGAGATCGTACCATGGACCAGTTTGCTGGTTGTAGGCTCCGTTCAAGATGACAATTTGGGTGGAGTTGGAGCCGTCATAAATGTAGATGGAACAATTGGTCAGTCGAGTTAAACTTGAATTGTCGTAGGCTTTGAGTCTAACCTTCCAATCGGAGTTGTCCTTTTCTACGGCTTCGAGCACGTGGTTGAAGTCGCCTTGTCCACCGCCCTCTGTAATGTAGTTGTATTTAACTTGATATGGGAGGACTGAGAGGTATGTCCAGGCGAACTCTACGCGGTTGTTGTCTCCGCCAAGTTTGGCGCTCACGTATCTGTTGCCTTCGTTGTTGGCTGTGACGTTCTGGGCGTTGCCGAAGGCTGTTGGGGTTGTGTCTGCTGACCTCATGTATCGTATGTCATAGTTAACATTGATGACGTTGGTATGGTAGAACACGTATATGTAGTTGTTCCAGTCGTAGGTGATGGATGGATAGTGGGAGACGGTTGCTAGAGATATAGGCGTGCTCCAGGAAGATTCGTCCCAGTGTCTATATTTGGCGGTTCCCGATTCACAGTAGACTACACGATATTTTCCGTTGGCGTACATGGCTGAGTGCATCATGTTGGTGTTTTCGGTGGTGCTTGCGGTCGACATGCTGGAGGAGATGGTTTGGGGGGTGGCGTCCCACGTGACCGATCCATCGCTATTTATCTGTCCCTTTTTTACGTAGAGCTTTGTATCGCCGCGGAACCAAGTGACATAGATGTGGCCGTAAGTGCCTAATGTATTGTCTATGACGACGCTGGGAAAGGTTCCAGCCGTGTAAGTTGTAGTGTATTCGTCGTAGGTCAAATCAGTCCCGCTTCCAAAGGAAGAGCCTCCGTTAGTTGAAATCGCCACATAGACTTTATTCACCTTTGCACCTGACGTAGTGTGTTTATCATAGACTACGTAGACCCAGCTGTTATTGTATGGTGCTATTGCCACATCAGGTTGATAGTTGTTTGATAAATCTATTAGTACATTACTTGCCCAGCTCGTGTCGGTATAGTACTGTTTTTTGTAATAAGCGGCACCGCCCGTGTGCCTCCATGCGATGTGAATGTAGTTGTTGCTGTCCTTTTTCACGCTAAAAGACGAAACTGGTCCGAACCCCGAGCTGATCTGTTTACCCCAAGTCTGGCCATTATCCGTGCTCTTCCACCAGTCTAATATGTCGTTGGTGCTTTCGATCTGGAATACATGGAGGGTGTTGCTGGGATCCGTGGTTCTCAGCACCGCGCGATTCTTGCCGTAAGAAAGTGCCATAGCTTTGGCGTCTGAGGTAACCGTGGTCGCACTTCCCAATACTTCGTTTCCAGACCAAACATGTAGGAGGGCAGCGTCTATTTGCCAAGTATGCCGTGTTGTGTCGCCACTCTCTGTGCCTCCTTTAAATCGAATTGTAAAAGTGGAAGCGGTCAAGTAAGCGGTAACTGAAACGTTGTTCCATCCACTTGACAAATCGGTGAGAACATTTTGCCATGCAGAACTGTACCAAACATCGACTCGAATGTCCTCTGCACCCATGGTTCCGCCATATATACAAAGGAATTCAAAGGTTTCGTCATAGTCTACGGATGTCCATTGAACTTCTAAATCAAGCTCGCAATTTACACTCACCCCAATACGAACATGATCGATGTTTACAGGATTAGCAGCACCACTCTTTTGATAAACAAAATACACTCGAAGATTGTTGACCTCGCTCACTGTATGCGACCCAAGGACAATTGTATCATATAGCCAGCCTGTGTGCTTGCCAACATCTCCGAGGTCTGCACCTCCTCCGCTTCCAGTATAGTCTACCCAGACATCCGCCCAATCATTACCATCACCGTTACAATAAATGCTTATGTTCACGTTGAGAGAGCCTGTAAGAGTTGTGCTTGGAAAGTCGAACCATCCAATCTGGTCGCTTGATGTGCTCGAATAGATATAATTAGTAGGCTGATCTTGAGCACCCAAATATGGTGAAGTGCCAACTTTGGTCCATCCGGTATAAGTCGAGCTGTAAGCGTTACAGCTTAGCCACTGAAAAGCCGTGCTTGTCTCAGTCAGGGCATCATAATTATTGTCTTTAGCCTTTTCGTTCTCAAAGTTTGAATGTGTCCCCTTGTCTGCACTACCATCCACATTACTCATGCTGTCAACATAATCTTTTACGTCGGTTCCAGCTCCAGAAGGCTCAACACTGACCAAAGCGCTGGTGCCATTAGTGTAAATGGTGCTTGTTCCAGCCGTACCAGCCTGAAGCTCCACCGGAGGAGACGAAACAGCCGTGCTAGACTTCATCAACAAAGAATAATAAGAGCTTCCCGTCACGTTCTGAAGCAATAAGCCTAAGAGAATTAAGAGAGCCAAGGCTAACCAAATCGACTTACGAAACCTTCTAAACTCTCTACGATACTTTACCATACGCTCCTTTTCCTCTTTAGGAAATTAAAAAAAAGGAGGGGGAAGATTAGTCGACATCAACCGTTATCGAAATTGTCACCGAATTGTTAACCGTCGCAGTCGCATTTGCCATTGTATAGACCACGATGGGCCACTCTTGGCCTCCATTGATGCCTGTCGTTGTAAAGGTTGTGGGGCCAGTCGGACAAGTCCAAGAAACGCCATTAGATGTGTAATTCAACCATTTACGGTCGCCAGCAATGGTCGCATTCAACAGGAACTTAACGTAGACAAAGTCCGCGGCATTTGTAGACGGATCCACTTTAGGTGCTAACCTAAGCTGAGAGTACGTACCCACTGATGCATTATTTCTCACTCTGACCGGGTCAGTATACGTAAAGCTTGCGTTAGGATAGGCTCTAAGACCCGTTAGCGTAGCAGTTGTGTTCGTGCTGTCCAGCGTCACTTCTAGTCCTTTAGTGCCATTATCGCTACCTATCACAAAGTACACGTTGGACTTGTAGACTTTAACTGTCGACGTCATTGTCAATGATAGGTACATGCCAGCGCTCACAGAAGCTATGAGCAACGATGTCAAGAGCAGGGTCAACAACTTCAAAGACTTCTTGAACGGTTTTCCTCTCAAATTCACTTTCTCACCTCCTCTTCCTCCTTAAACCTATTCCTCAAAGCTTCAGGGCTGAGGAATATGGCAACACTTGTGCCCATGATGATCGCCGAAACAACCAAGGCGATCTGTAAAAACAGGGGAAACGGAACCCCATGCAAATAACTATAGTTAGAAACAAAGAAGATAGAAATCAGAATTGTCGGGAAACTAACCGCCCCAGACCAAACCTTAGCCAATGTCCACTGCTTCTTCACAGCAGCGAAATAGATGTTAACCGCCACTATATTAGCCAAGGACACGAGCAGGTAAATGAAGCAGTACCAAAAACGCATATAATCTCCAAAGACAGTGAAGAAATTCTTACTGATCAGAAGGTGTCCATACCCCGCGAGGGCAGCTATCTGGTAAATGTATGGAAGGGCCTTTGGCATCCTGTCGTCCAAAAGGCACGTGAGGAGGCTTAACATCAGAAAGAGATCAATACCTAAAAGCGCGAAGAACTCGGGCAACATTTCAGATGGCAACTTTTCCAGTCCTCCTCACGTAGACTTATGCCTCTTTATCTTGCGCGCGCAGACGCCTCTTCCTTTCAGCTCTATCCAGCTAATTTCGCGATCCTTAACCACGAAAGTCGCTTTCCTTGTCATCGCTTTCTGTAAAAGCAGAATCATTGAATCATCAGCGTAGCGATATACTGCCCCGCTACCCTCTAAGCAAACTTCACGCTTCTCAGTATCGATACTGCTTACATAAGTGTTAGAGATCTTCTCTACCTTCACTCTACTTTCACTTCATTTTACTTTACGCGCGCTGTCTACGTATTGAGACACATGTCGCACTATATCCGATATACTGGCACAGAACTTTCTGGATAATCGTATTTAGCTTGTATGCATTCAGAATCTGAATCCGAGCTTCACACGTAACACAAAAGACTCTAAGAATTAAACCAAGTTAACCAACAATCTCAAAAACAAGCGGCGGAGTTAACGTTTTAGCCTCCAACCGAACAGCAAGCAGCCCCTCCATGAAGCCACACAACATTTCAGGGGTGTTGATGAATGGCGTCCTAATTATGAAGTATTTATCCCGCAGATAGAAGTCGCCAAAGCCCTGAACACGCAGTCGCGTGAACACATCCGGCCACTTCTCTCGGTCCGTGGTGTGCAGGTTTAACGTTGCCTCCATAGAAACCTTGGCGGCTTCCCCAACCTTCTGGCCGACCTCTTGCCATTTTTCTTTAGGAATATATTGAAGCAGTATGTTAATGAATTCCACGTTAATGAAGGCAACTCTGCTGATTCCGCAGTAATATTCTCCGGGGTATTTCCAATCGTAGATCATCATGCTACGGTAGATGTCCAGCATTTTGGATATGAGGGGTTTGATGCCAGGTTCTCTTCCCTCTCGAATGAGGGAGTCAATGTACTCGCGTTCTTCATCCTCCAAAATGACAGTTGTTCTTTTAACTGGTTCCTTAGACATGCGCAACTCTCCTTACATACTAATTACATTTCTCGGCATACGTTATATGTTTTTCCTTATAAACGTTAGCTTTTCCGCATACGTGTAGGAGGTCAGCCTCAAGCAGTTGAGTTGTTACTTTCTTTTGTGCTTGCAACTCGGACCGTAAATTCATCTTCGCATCCTTGAACATTGTTTCTGGTTTGATAAAGCGCAGAATTTTAGATTTCGGTGGATGTGACGTTGGTCTGGACGTATATCTCCCTCCAATCATGAGTATGCACAGATACCTCTACATTTACGGAAGGAATGTCTGCAACAAACGACATGAAATATGTCCCGTTACCGTAATCCATGAGCGTGTAGTTATTCTGAGGACCTGGGACAATCCAATCACTTGAATTATTGTAATATAGTGTGAAATTCTTAGCAAGAGCATAGGTTCCTTCATTTAATAGCTTGCATGTAACGTTAACCTGTTTTTTGTTGTCTTGCATTTGTTTGTATGTACTTTTGATCAAAAGGGTCGTGGTTATGTTTATCACATGCTTTAGGTTGACATCTACTCCCCGATCTAATAATTTGAGGGTGAAGTTAGCATAAGCTCCTGAAACCCCAGTTCCATTTGTTCCCCAAGAAATCCAGATGCCAGATGCATAAGGGTGTGTCTCTCCAAGTGAAAAGTTTAGGATACACTTTCCAAACTGGTACTGTCTTCCGACAAAGGAGGACCACTCTTCGAGGTTTATTCCAAGAGTTTGGTTTACCCCTCCTTTGGAAACATTTGCCAAGGACCCAACTACAACATGTTTAGAACCCAATCTAACAGCGAAAATGAAATCGCCGAAAGAATTTTGGTTGGCTTCATCTATGGTTTTTCCCAAATCATAAACGTAAAGTTCAGTTGACAACAACAACAAAGCTATGATGAAAACGCCCACCAGAAGGATTTGTCCTGAACAATTTTTTTTATTCATTATTTCACCCGGCGAAGGCTAACTGCAACCGAACTAGATAAAAGCGACATTCTAAACTTTGACTAGCACAAGGATATTCGACAGAAACGACCTTTTGTCCTTCCAAACCGTTGCCTATCGTGAAATCGTTGATTTGGTGCATTGCACTGTCATACACTATAACATTGAATGAAACACCAACGGGCAACAAGATTTTAAGATCTTCTGTTACAGCTGTCCAATTTCTTTCATCAATTAACTTTCCAAGGGTGCCATTGCTGTCCAGCTCTATCAAAGCTTGCATTCCCAAAGTTGACAACATTTTTTCATTATCAAAATTCGTTGGTGGAGAAAACTTGATAGAGATAATTGAGGCAGAGAATATGACTAGAACTGCCAAAAAGGCTTCTAGCATTCTGATCTGCGCTTTTTTATTGAACATAATTATCGGGGTCCCACAAATTTTATGGTAAATTCGTAAAGAGCCAAATTTACGGTTACGATATAGTTCAATGAAACAGTTTTCGCTGCAGCGCCCAAGTCACTCAAGTCAACTCCTATTTCTATTGGCAATTGAGGATATGGCACCCACTCGGCAAAAGTTGATGATCCATTGAATCCTGTAATCACCATTATCATTGGACTTGCATCCAAGAGGTAGGGAACACTGTATTCTGCCGTTTGGTTGCCTCCAGCAATCTGTGTCATTTCAAAAGTGTAGTTGTAAGTGAAGACTTGTGCTCTCAAAACTTCTTCGTCAGGATAAGAAAAAGATGCATTCAACGTGTAACTTAGAGGGCTTAATCTCATGAAAGTTCCGTTAGGCTTGGGAGTCGATGATGAATTATGGCTGAAAGGGTAAACGTTGAAAGCCACAATATTAGTTTCAACTTTGGCAAAAGATACAAGAAGCGCTGTCCCATTTGCCGAGTTTGGAACAGTAAAGCTTACTGAACCATTACCACTAGACGAGGTTGATGAACCAACATTATCAACATAGTCCTTCGAAATGACATAACAACTCACCCGAGCTGAAATCGGCAACTCTGATTTCTTCGTTATAATTTCAAAGGTGTATGTCGTTTCGTTTCCTTCTGTTGAATTTGAAACCAAATCTACAGAAAAGTCAAACAGGGACTTGATCTCTATTCTTAAAGCAACATCACGAACTCCGAAGGCTTCTAGAATTTGAAGATAAGTTACGGAGTAATTGTTTTCACTGTTTAGACGCGAAACCTTGTCAACATCAAGTTGGTAAGGGTGTGGAGAGTTTGCTAATGCCAAGCCAAAACTGCTTGGAGCAACCTCTGGCGTGGCTCCCCAGTTGGGGGGCGTTCCAGGGTTCAGGAGAATATACTTGGCAAGCTGCTGGTAACGTTCAACATCGTTTTTGTGAGAGAGCTCGTTCAGGTATGGATTCAAAGTCATCGACGTTATGACCATTGCCGACGAAGCTAGAATGATCATAATTGAACAAGCTAGAATAGTGTCTATAGAAGAAGCTGGCATCTACAATATCCCTACCATAAGACCTGTCAGGAAATTCTGAGATATCAAGAGCGACAAGTAACATGCAACTACAAGAATTGCCGAATACTTGAAACCCGCCGCGAAAGAACCTTCGCTAATTTTACCTATGAAGAAGCCTGACAGCCAGCACTGAAAAATAATTCCAGCAGAGAACAAGCCTACATACGACCGTATCACTACGAAGGGTGTTTCAACCAAGCCTGGAAATGATATCTGGGTAAGCACGTATATCATGGATGTAATCGTGAGGGCCATCAAAATGCTCCAAATCAAGGATAAAACAATGTAGGGCTTAAGCATGGCGCGCTTGTTTTTCTCAATGTCCCTGTTTTTCTCACTGTATTCAGACAAAATCTCGAAGGCAGTCATTGAACCTCCACCGACCTCTATGGTTTCAACCAAAATTAAGAAATTGACGAGCACCGGCCAACTTTGAATTTCTCTTTTTATGTTTCCAAAGATCTTTCTAAGGGAGACCCCCCATTCAAGTTGATCTCTGATTAGCCTCAGCTGTTCGGAAAACTTTCCGTGCCCCTTCCTCTTTGAAGCGTGTATAATGCTCTTTTCAGGTGAAAGACCAGTCTTCCTAGCCTCAGTTACATCCCGGAGAAAACTTGGCATTCCCTCTTCAGCTGAAAAGTTCTTCTTAGCGATTTTATGGTAACTTATCGCTGGAGGTATAGAAATTATTAAGAAACAAATTGATATCAGCATCGGCAAAGGCAACGATTGTGTTATAAACTTAAATTGGGGTACGAAAACCACTGCGAGAATTAAGCCTATGGTGGCAATTGTCGGAAATAACGCTCTATAGTAGGGCTCTTTGATAGCAACGAGGGTGCTTTTCCTCATTTTGTGTGCGATCACCATAAATAGAAAGGAAGCCAGCGGCGTTGCAAAAAAGATTAATACATAGATGTCTGTCGAGTGGGCGCCTGGCGCAGCGCTTAGCTGCAAGACAAAGGAAGTCGAAAAAACAACTATAACAAGGAGGTACACGCAGAGAGATACAATCAACATAACCGAATAAACCTCAACAAGTGTTCCCAGCTTTTCGATAGATCGGTTTTCATCGGCGCTTCGCATTTCGAAGATGGAACGTAACTTACTGTTAAGAAGGCTTACTAGGTTACCTCCGCTTTTTACCGCTGAAACATATCCTGATAAAAAGTCACGATACAGTTTTGACTTTGTTTCTTCGGCTTTTTTATACATAACAGTAAGCGTATCGTACCCCAAAACTTCAACTTGTCGAACTACATCTTTCGCCTCCTTTTGAATGGTGGGAAGGATAGTGATAGAACACAGTTTTTTCCAGCTTTCAAAGAGCGTAACCCCACTCGCCGCCATAACAGTGAACATCATAGCGACAAATGGAAGCTCGCTGTCAATTCGACCAGACTGTTTCCCTAGCAGAGAGTCCAAAAAGCGACTGATTCTGTTTCTTAGGTTAAAAGATGGCATGGTCTCACCTGCTGATTTCTTCAGAAAACTTTTCATATTGGGAAGGAGGGCTGTGATAATACTTGCTTAAATAATTGTTGAGACTGCGGTAATCCCTTATGTTCTGTTCTGTCATTCGCAATAACACTTCTTTGCGATGTTCTAATTCCTGCATCAACCTATCCATGGATACGCTTAGACTTCTTGCTATGTTCTTAAGCAAAAAACTGTTTGACAGGTCCTCTTGGAAAGTATCTGTAGAAGGGTCCCATGTGAATATGTCATGAATTGTGTTTGCATTTTTTATCTCTGCAACATGAATAAACTTTCTACTGGATAATCGTTTTCCAGACTGATCAAAGATGGGTGGTCTTACGTGTTTCACCACGATTGCGCAATTCATTAACGGAATGATCGCAGGTGGAATATTCATCGGTGGCTGAGTGAGCCTCTTTATCGCTGTTTCCACGTTTTCAGCGTGAATTGTGCAGAGTCCACCATGCCCTGTAGCAAGGGCTTGAAAAAGTACATATGCTTCTTCTCCACGAATTTCACCTACAATTATTAGATCTGGACGGTGTCTCACAGCTGATTTAATGAGACTGAATAATGGTATTTCCCCTTCGCTTTCAACTCCGAAACCTGAACGTGAAATTGTTGACACCCAATTTTCATGGGGTAAATTAATCTCAGCTACCTCTTCGACTGAAATTATTTTGTAGCTAGGGCGGATCAAGCAAGCAATTGCATTCAAGGATGTTGTTTTGCCTGCGCCTGTGGCTCCAATCATTATTAGGGACATTTTGTTTTCTACGAGCAGCCAAAGGTACGCGGCTATGTTTTCATTTATTGTTTCGTTTTTGATCAAGTCGATTATAGTAAATGGGTCCTCGCGGAATTTTCTGATAGTGAAACTTGTTCCTGCTGGAGTGACTTCTCTTCCATACGACACGGCTAGACGGTGTTTACCAGGTAAAGTGACATCTACGATTGGGAAAGCGATGCTGACGTGTTTTCCGGCCCTGTGGACAATTTTCATCGCAAAGTCTTCGAGTTCTTCTCCGTTTCTGAAGTAGACATTGGTTTTGATGTTCTCGTATCTTCTGTGCCACAAGAAAATGGGTTTTTTTACACCGCTACAGCTAATGTCCTCGACGTATGGATCAAACATCAAGGGATCAATCTTTTCATAACCTGCAATGTTCCGTTCCAAATAATACATGATTTTTTTAGTTCCTATAGGAGTTATTGCTCTGATTATTTTTGGATGATTAGCCATTATTTCGGGCAGCTGTCTGTGGAAAGACTGGATCAAACTTTCTTCTTCTTCAGGGGCTCTTAACTCGTATTCTAGGACGTTTTTCATTCTTTCGTATGCTTCCCTTTCCTCTCGGGTTAGGGGGAGTTCATCAACGATGTAAAGATACTCTGCAGTTTCTTCGTTTTGAGCTATGAAAGCGTAGGAAAATGGAGGCTTAAGAGGGTAAGATTCCACCTCTAAGTATCCTTCGGGAGCCTTTCTTCGTCTAACGTCTAGATATCCAGCTAAATCTTCTTCGGATAAACCCTGATTTTTATCTCCTTGCCGTTTATCATCGTGTTTTCGCGTCTTTCGCTTAAACTTCATTTGCTTGTTAACCCCCCACAGAGTCTAGATTGAGTTGGGGGATCGAACCGTTCATGTAGCACTCTAACGTTGCAGGTCCATATCCCCCAATGTAGTGTCCCGAGGCCCACACGTTTCTGGGAAAGAAAACTCGGTATTCTGTTATGTCTTCCCTTATTTGTCCTAAGGCGCCTTCTACCCAAGCGTTTGATGTATCGTTCCGAACTCGTATCCAGTATTCTTGGTGACCAATTGTTGATGGTAGTTGGATGAGAGTGTGAACTGTTGAGTTAGTCGCGGTCACCAATGTTAGAAGTTCATTTCCTTTCGCCGCAACGTGATCAAGTATGTTTTTGAGCTGTTCGATCTCGGGTATGATTCGCACGGTACTTGCGTATAAACTAAATGAGCAAATGAGAAGAGTGCTGACTGTTGCCATGACGAGGAAAGTGTAGAGATGACTTGATGCTATTGACGGCAAATAGTCACCCTCCGACTCTTTGTAATCGAATATCACACGTTACTATCTCCACATTCACTAAGGCTCCCTCCTCACTGCTTGAAACGGGAAGCGAAACCTCGCCGCTAACTCCGTCAAAATTGACTTTGACCAGGAGAGAATTGATTTGGTATGTAAAATTGTAGCTTCGCGAAGAGGATGTCACGTTTAAACAAGTAATTTCAAGGTAGAAGTTTCCTTGAAGTGTCATGTTCTGAGATGAGTTAAGGCTAATAACGTAGATTCGTAGGCTGTTAACGGGCTTTCCATCATTTGATCCAACTTCGGTGGAGGAGGCTAAAGGTCGGTAGCAAAGGGTTACCTCCCGGGATTCTGTGCCTTGGGAAATGTAGAGCTGGGTCATGGTGGACCTGCTTTGGTTAATTACAACTCGGTTGTCGCCTTTCAGAAAGAGATTGTCGTCTTGTGATTCTGAGGGAGGTAACTCATAGACTGCCTTGCTAACTGAGCTGTTAAAAACGATATCGTAAAATGAATTATCAGTGAGATTTATGAGCAAACTTTTTGCCTCAGGCTCCACTCTGAATTTGCCTCCACAGTCATCGAAGGAATAGATTTGAGAGGAGCCAGGAGACCAAGCAACAGATGCTATGGAATCTTCGAGATAGAGCATGCCTTGTTTTGCTGCTGAGACTTTTAGTAACTGGCTTTTACTGTTTATTTTACTGACTGCAAAGTAGTAAGTTAACGAAATGACGAATGAGAGGGAAACAAACAAGATTAAGAATGTGACTGGAATCGCCATTCCCTTTTTTGAAAGCCAAAGTCTTGAGGGCGCTTTTTCCAAGTCATTTCTCTTTTCTCTAGAAAAAGGAGTAGAAACTAGAATAGAGGTCGTTTGTTCCCTATTCTTTAAAAAGCGCCTCATATTGACTTTCTCCGGCAGAGAATTCATTTGTGTGAAAATAAGATGGTTTGTGTGTATTTGTGTACTACACACCGAGAGCACAGTAGCTGCTTCTTAAATCTGTTTATGCGTGTAGCTAAAAAGGAAAAAGAAAAAAGAAGGGGGATTGTTGGTTAGCTGGCGGATTCGACGTTGACTTCCACTTTGTACTGGGCGCTGGCAGTGAAAACAGTGATGCTAGTGGTAACTCCTACGTCCTCAACGGATATAGTTCCGGGCGAGTCAATGTACACAAGCAAGTATTCACCTGATCTCAAGTCTAAGTCTGCGTCTGCGTCAGTTAGACCGTAGTCTGTAAAGTTGCGGGCATATATAACAGCTGGATCCGCGGGTACTGTGCTTGATCTGTTATACCATACACCATCTGTCCAAGCTATGTCTTGGCCTCTTACCTGAATCTTGTCGATGAGAGTGTCCCTACCGCCAATGTTAACAAGGACAAATGCAGTTTGGTTTACGTCGGCATCCGCCCATATGTGAGCCTTAGATATCCTCAGGTTCTCTTCTTGCACCCTAGTTGTGGTCATGTTTATGGCGTAGTAGGTAACAACAGTTGCCAGCAGAACCGAAACCACTAGAATAATCAACGTAGTAACCACTGTGCTAAGCCCTTTCTTACTCTTCAAAATGCTTTTCATTTTTGTTTTCTCCCTCATTTGTTAGCTGGCAGAGCTGGCGGATTCGACGTTGACTTCTACTTTGTATTGTGCACTGGCTGTGAAAACGGTGATGCTGCATGTGGTTCCTATGTCTTCCACAGATATTGTTCCCGGATCTTCAATGTACATAACCAAATATTCGCCTGACTGCAAAGACAAATCTCCCATAGATGCTGTTCCGTTCCTATAGCCTCCAAATTCGCCGTCAGCTATGAACTCTAGATCGTCAGGTGCTGTGCTTTGTAATTTATAATGTATCTTAGTATCCCACGGAATGTCATATCCGCGTACCTGAATCTTGTCGATGAGAGTGTCCCTTCCGCCGATGTTAACAACGACAAATCCGGCCAGTTTTTGTGTGCTGTTTGCCCATATGTGGGACTTAGATATTCTCAAGTTTTCTTCTTGCACTCTAGTTGTGGTCATGTTTATGGCGTAATATGTGACGACCGTTGCCAATAGAACTGAAACCACCAGAATAATCAGCGTAGTAACCACTGTACTGAGGCCCTTTTTTCCTTTTAGAAGGCTTCTCATTTTCGTTTTTCTCCTTCGTTTACTAACTGGAGGGTGGGTTGGCTGATTCGACGTTGACTTCTACCTTGTACTGGGCGCTAGCAGTGAAAACAGTGATACTGCACGTAGTTCCTACATCTTCCACAGATATGGTGCCTGGATCTTCGATGTACATAATCAAGCATTCGCCTGATTTTAAGGATAGGTCTGCTCCGGCGTTTTCATAACCTCCAAAGCTAGTTTCGAATTCTAGGTCTGCACTTGGTGCCGTGTCTGTCCTGTTATAGTGTACAAGAGTTTCATTCCATGCTATGTCTTGGCCTCTTACCTGAATCTTGTCAATGAGGGTATCCCTACCGCCAATGTTCACCACAACAAAGGCAGCTTGTGCTACGGGGGTGCTGTTCGTCCATATGTGGGCCTTAGATATTCTCAGATTCTCTTCCTGCACTCTGGTCGTGGTCATGTTTATGGCGTAGTACGTGACAACCGTTGCCAGCAACACCGAAACCACTAGGATAATCAGCGTCGTAACCACTGTGCTAAGCCCTTTTTTGCTTTTCAAAAGGCTTATCATTCTTGTTTTCTCCGGCAGAAGGTTTCGCTAGATAAAATATGACGGTTTGCGCGTATTTGTGTACTACACACTAAGCTGCTGTTGCTTGTTCAGTCAATTACACTTGAACCGAAGTGTATCCCATGGACCGCGCAAGAGAATCTGTTTACACCTGTAGCTGAAAAGAAAAAAGGAAAGGGTGGTCCTAGCTGACCGATTCGACGTTGACTTCGACTTTGTATTGGGCGCTGGCCGTGAAAACTGTAATGCTGCACGTAACTCCTACGTCCTGAACAGATATTGTTCCTGGATCTTCAATGTAGATAATTAAACATTGGCCTGATTTCAATGACAAATCGGCTGTGGCGTTATCCCAACCTGAAAAGTCGGTTTGGAAGGTTGGATCTTCACTGGGCGCAGTTCTTGTCCTGTTATAATGTACAAAAGTTGCATTCCATGGTATGTTTTGTCCGCGTACCTGAATCTTATCGATGAGAGCGTCCCTACCGCCAATGTTCACTACAACAAAAGCAGCCTGCGCTACAGTGCTGTTTGCCCATATGTGGGCTTTAGATATTCTCAGGTTTTCTTCTTGCACTCTGGTGGTTGTCATGTTTATGGCGTAGTAGGTGACGACTGTCGCCAAAAGCACTGCAACCACTAGGATAATCAGCGTTGTCACTACAGTGCTAAGACCTCTCTTACTCTTCAGAAGGCTTCTCATTTTGTTTTCTCCTTCAGAGATAACCGTTTCAAAAAATATCGTGGTTTGTGCGTAGAATGATGCTACACACAAATGCTTCAGACCGATGTAAGCTTACTTCACGATTCCGGTTTTTCCAGACATTCCAGTACCAAGTGGTGATATTTCAGTGTTCCACAACCCTAAGAAAAGAGTCTTCAAAGCTTTAATAAAGGCTTCATAATTCGTCCAAAGAGAAGAGATTCTTTCTTTTCTCTTTCTTGTTCCAGGATCGTATATGTCATTACCATTTTTAATGGAAAAAAGAAGCTGCTCCTGATCCGATATTATGAAACTTGGGAGATCTTTGACATTTGAAAACAGGTATTTCACATCAATTAATTTCATTTTGTCTGCAATGAAGTGACTTTTTGGCGAATGATTTGTCAGAAGCCGGACTTTTACGTTCTTCCTTGAGAATTTTTCCAATTTGTCTGTAAAGCCTGAATGGTAAAGACGTAGAAGGTCCAAATCAGGAGCAAGTATAAAAATTTCTTCACTAGTTTTCTCAAGGATTTCATTGGCCTTTAAAATGATTTGCTCTTCCCCTTCTAATATCTGAAAGACCTCCTTATTTTGAGGTTCCACCTTCTGTTGAGGAATAGAAAACCAAATATCAATGAGATTCTTCTTCCTTCTTTCTAGAAGCTCTATCTTCATTTTTTTGGCCTTTATAAGAGTATCAAGGGTTTCTTCAAAGGAAGTAGCCATAAACTTCAAGGGTTTTTCTAGAACAGAGGATACTAGTCCCCTCTTTTCCAGATCTCGTAAGATTCTGTATGTCTCGGTTCTATGGAGAGAAAGAGCATCAGAAATGTCACGAGCTTTACAAATTCCAGATCTTGCAAGATAAATATAAACCCTAATTTCGTTCCTTGAAAGGTCAAATTTAAGAAGTGTATCCTCGATGATCTTAAGAGACTCCGGAGTTTCCTTGGTTCTACTGAGAAGTTTCCATACACGCGCATCTTCGTCGTAAAGGCTGAGCAGACGATCAGGCTTTTCCTTTAGTATCTCCACAGCATACCACGGCTCTATGTTTAAATTCGAATCGAATTCGGATTCAATTCGTGACTAGAAACTACACCCATATTTTATACTTCTGAATTCAGAATATTTATTCAAAATAAATGGGCCATCCAAGCTAATATACTGACTTGATCTTCCGCGGCGCAACAGAAGATTCAAGGCAAATTGAACAGCATTTCGAACGAGAGAACCTAAGCAATGGAGCGGAGCAGTAAGAGAGGATTATTTAAATCTGTTGGAGTTCCATCTTTCCATGAGAATAATGGGGGAAATAACGGGGAGGTTTATGAAAAGAAGATGGAGAGGAAGTGGAGTCGTGTTTTAGTTTTTGGGAAGTATTTGGTTCCAAGAAATAACAGGTGGTTAAAAAGAGTTTGCTTGGTGCTCTGTTTCGTTTTTTTGGACTATCTTGCGACACTGGCTTTTTGCACCGCTCCAGCGGAAGAAGCTAATCCATATGTAAGAGTGTTCATGGAAAACTACGGCATTGCTTTGGGTTTGACCATGTTTGACTTTCTGGTTAATCTTCCAATCTACCTAATCCTATGTTTTAATTCTCATTTCATAAGCCTGCCCCCACGATTGGCAAGAATAGTGAATCCTCTAATTGATGTGGTTCTCGCGTGGTTTTTGGCTGGTTCTCACTTTAGCGGTGCCACAAGCTGGTTTTGGCCCGCTCCAGACCTAATGCGTCAAGCAATGGGTTTTGGCATCTATCTAGTTATCGCCATAACGTCGTATTCAGCTTAGCTCCGGTTAGATTTTCGTTTCTAAAGTGTGTAGCGGAGTGTTACATACAAATTCTCTTATTTTATGGAACTTGGCTAAATAACTGAAATTAAGATTTGGTCAATATGCTGGAGAAAAGCGCATTTTGGAGAAAATGAGAGGCGGGAAGGAAGAAAAAGAGGGCAAATCTTCAAAGGAAGGACTGGAATACGCGCATTTTTACCATCTTCTTTTGGGCAGTCAGTCCCTAGAAACGTTAGATGAAAGAGAAGTAGAAAAGGCAAGAGCAGAAATAGAAGAAAAATTCTTGGGCTCACTAAAAGTCATAAACGAAGAAATCCTCCAGTTAAGCGAATTTCTTATAGAAGACACTAAACTGGCTCGAGAACTCTGCAAAATTTTAAGACCAATCCTCAAGCACTTGAATCTATCTTTTGCCATTCCGCCAAGGGCAATTCCAATTCACGAGAAAACTGACCGAATCACTCTAAACCAAGAGGGACACCTGATCTTCGTCTACGAAAGAAACAAAGTGGATTCTAAAGCCCTGGAGGAATACCCGCCAGAAATCGTCCTAATAGTGTTCTTGAGCATTATCCCAAAGCTTGGGAAAACGTTAAAGTTGTACCGAAAAAAAGTCGGCATGAGGGTTGACTTTTTTGAAAAGATATACCGCGAATTGGAGAATGCCAAAAAAACATTTACAGCATCAAATCAAGAGGGCGGAGACCACCTGGAGGTGCACGTTGAGGAAAATGGAGTCAAGAAAACCCTATTTTCCAATGAGTAACGATCACGAACGAGGACAGTTTCTTCCCACACAAAAACCCATCTAAGGTCGTGAGAAGACATGGGTAAGTTGGTTACGGAGATACGCAGTTTCTACTCGTTAAAGGAGTTGAGTGAAAGCCTTGAGGAGGATATTGATTCTTACAAGGCTGTGATAGAGGAGTACAATCAACGGTTAGGATCCCTACTCAGAGATATGGAAGCAACCCACGGCAACGAAGAATGGTTTAAGAAAATATCTTCTCTTCAAAAATCCCCCAAGAAAGGCAAAGAGAAGAAGGCGGGTTCGTCGTCGGAATGGGTTGCATTCAAAGACATCATGATCTCCAAGGACAAACAAGGGGAAGCCCAGATACTGTTCGAAGCCATAGAAGAGATGAACAACAAGGTCGCACGACTCGTAAAAATCAAAGACACCGTTGAAGACTTGAAAAAACTCGGTTTAGGAGAAGATATAATCTACCTAACCTATGTGCATGACGAAGTTCCGGAAAAAATTGTCTTATGTAGAAAAGGGGGAGAAGAGATTTCGGGAAAATTCGAATTTATAGCCACGTTTTCATCCTCAAAGGGTTCGTGAAATTCGAAACACAAGTAATTACATAGTTGCGCTGAATTCTATGAAGGCTTTGGCAAATTTCTTCATTAGATCATAGGGATCTTTGACTATGCAGTTTATTCGAAAGTAGTCTTCAACTGCTCTACTGTTGACTCCAATCCCAATAACACCGATGCCTGACCTTTCAATTTTCTTCACTCTCTCAGCCAATTCTTCTTTAATACTTTCATAGCCTGAGGGAAAGAAATCTGATACAACCAGCAAGACCTTGGATTCTTCGAGGCGCTTTTTTAGGGCCTCCGCTGCCAACATTATTCCATCAGGCAGATAGGTTAATCCGCTGTGTTTTAATCCACCTATCCTAGCGCGCACTCGGTTGGTGTAGACCTCTGAAAAGTCTTTAACTATGTAGAATTTGTTGCTGAAAGCGAAAACGCCCCAAGCAGTCTTATCCAGGATCAGTTCGTTTGCCGCTTCAGTTAGGCACAAAACAATGCCTCGAACCTCTCCATGGAAATAGTTTAGGCTACGACTTGCGTCAACCAGTATCGCCCAAGATTCCACCATACTTTGTAGCTCTTCAAGTGTAAAAACGTCTGTGCGTGGGCTTTTGCTAGCAACCACCTGTATTGCCTCTTGTAAGTCCAGTATTCCAACCTCGTGTCTATAGTCGTCGCCGCCGATGTTTTTGAGAAGTCGCAATTTGTTCATGATGCGCCTTATGGGACCCGCCAGATACATTTTACGGCGCAAATATTCGGTGTAATCCTCCTGTGGAAACTCGAAAGAAGAAAAATGCGTGTTGCTACCTAGAGTTTCGTAGTCTTTTATAATTTTCTCTTGGGCGAGTCTTCTTGATTCCCACGTAGAGAAAACTTGGGAAACTTCGTTCTCAAATAGTCTTTCTTTGAAATCGTCTTGCTTCATTTTTGATCCAAGCCTGACTGAAGCGTGCTTTAGCGTTTCTTGTATTTCGTCTTCTGCTGGTATCAGGTTCTCATAGAAAACGGAGTTCATCCCGTGATCTTCGGTGTAAGGCAGAGAAGGCACGCCAGGCGGTTCGCCGTACTTGGATAGCCTCTTGTACATGTTGTCAACTAGTTTCGCTTTTCTGTAGTTAAGGCTCTTCGAGTTGATTTTAGTTTTCCCGGATCTTAGTTCTTTGTAGGTTTGATCCTCGATTTCACGAAGACACGCTACCAGATAGTTGACATCTTTCCATATTCCTTTTGGTAAGGTTCCTTTGACCATTCCAGTTGTGAAGGAGGAGAGTATTGAGGTCATTACCATGAGTGCACTGTTTGGAATGGAGGATGGTGGTTTTAATCTGAGATACGAAATGGCATTTGCGTAGGCTATGTCTGATATTAAGGGGGACCAACGTGCTCTAAGATGGGCGTTCATCAAGGCATCTTCAAGAGTGCTTACAACATACGTTGCCAGATTCACGTTCTTATCTTTCGCCCAGTCGGCATATATCTCAAAATCAGAAAATCCAGCGTGAAGACTAAGGTGATAAACAGAGGCTTTGAACAACTGCCATAAAATGTTTCGGTGTAATGCATTTTTTGAGTCAAAAACCATCCCATGAAGACCAACAAGGTTATCGCGTAGTATTTTTGGCTTCGCCAAGCATACAACATAGCCTTGATCGTCTTTTCCAAGGATCGGAAATGCGATGTTGTCTCGGAGGAGAATTTTTATTTCTCCTTGTTTCTTCCTTGTTATCTGAAAAACGTTCATCCACGCATAATCATAGAAGTCCAAGCCTAAAGCCCACTCGAGTTGTCAATTACTTTGGGAAGTGCGCCTGAACTACCCGCCTAACCATGTCCTGTATTTCTGCATCATCACTTGTCATGCCGACAATGGTTTCTTCGGCTGCTACCAGAGGGGTACAACCATCTGAGATTAAGGTTGCCCAGTTGATTAGATCTCCAGGTGAAGGACCGTAGGGCAGGTCACCTGCTTTATACTGTCTTCGAAGCTCTGCCCCAATTCGAACTATCTTTTCCGCTGTCTTTTCGTCTAATCTACTGCGTTTCTGAATGAGCTCAACCTCGTCAGGAGATATTTGTTCGCCAATACTTAGGTAGTCGAAGTTGATCCAGACGGACATTCTGCGTCGAAATGCGGCGTTCAAGGGTTTTGTACCAACAAATTCGCTTGTAAAGGGGTTCATGGAAATTATGACGTATCCATAGGGGTGGCGAGGAACTATTTCATTGTCTTTCTCTGTGAGAACAATGTGCCCACGTGTATCGAGAATTGGATTCAATCGGGTTGCAATGTCTTGTTTCATCATGTTTGCTTCGTCTAAGTATAGAATTCCTCCGTTTCTACACCACGAGATTATCTGCCCGTCGATCCAGTTTTCTTTGCCTAGCCCGATATATCTTCCGAACATGTCGTAGGTTGAGGTCTGCAGTCCACAGTTGATTTCCCATAGGGGCACCTCGGCGATTTCAGCTACGATGTAGACTACGTGGGTTTTTCCGGTTCCACTGGGACCTATCAGGGCGCACTGTTTAAAGTAGTAGAGGGCGCGGGTGATTCTTTCGACGTATTTTTCTCCTCGATCCAAGTATTCTGGCGTGTTGCGGGGTATCAAACTTCTAACAGACTCTGGAAAAACGTAGTTTGGGTGTAAATCATATTTTTCTACGCCGTACTTTGATACAAGAGGAGACTTGGGATCGGGCTTCCAGAGTGAAACACGTACCCGTGTATCGTTTATCTCTGTTTTGATTCTGGTCTGCTTAAGTTGCGTTGCTTCGTCTTTCTTCTGCTGCCCCTGGTGACCGAAGGAAGGCAAGTGGATGGCTCCTTCTTTGTTTCCTAAATAGAATATGGAATATTACGATTTAAGGATTATGACGTACGACAGTGGTTTACGATTCATTACGGAAAATGTGTGTAGGAGCATGCTACACACAAATCGAAAAAATTGGAAATCTAGGACTAGAACGTTGAGTTAAGAAGACGTTACGTTTCACATCACTTGCATGATACTATAAGTGAGGAATCAGTAATTTCAACAGAAAATGGAACATCCGAAGTTTCAATCGAGGTCGATATTCTAGGCCTGCGAGGCGTTAAACTAGGCAAACAAGAACCAGCTGCGCTAAATTTCGATGTTAGTGCGAAATTGGAGGAGAAGGAACGGAGAAGCGGTAGATTGGTTGTTGGTTTTATACTGACCGTGAACACAAAACCTAGCGTAGTGAAATTTGAAATTGAAGGGTTGGCAACTATCGAAGGCAAAAATCCGGCAATAGAGAAATATTTGGAGGTGGATCCTAAGACAAAGATACCTTTAGTGCTTCATAAGGTGTACCAACAGGTTTTCGCAACAACGTTTCTTTTAGCCACCCTTCTTGACACGACTTATCCCCCACCCGACCTGCTTTCGTCTGGTGAAATGAATAAACCTGGTTTAGAGGAGCAGGTTGAAGGGGAGGAAAGAGAAGAAGAGGAGAAGATAGAAAAGGCAATCAAGAAGAAGGAAGCCGTCGAGGCGAAAAAGAAACCAAAGAAGAGACGCTGATAGACGACCTCCTATTTACTTTTTAACATAGTTTCCAACATTCTTCTGCGAAAAGCGCAACATCGATCCCCTAGTGTCGGTCTCCTCAAAACATCCCTAGCTCTTCCTGAACAAGAGTCTAGTTAAAGTGTTGATTTAGAGCTAGGGTTGGAGGTTTTTGTATATTTCAAGGGTCTGCTCGGCTGCTTTTGTCCACGTAAAGTACCGCAAGACCCTCTTGCGTCCATTTTCGCCCCATTCCTTTGCCTTCACAGGATCCTTCAACACTTGCTTTACGCCCCAAGCGATATCCGCTGGATCTTCACCATTCACGTGGATCCCATTCTGATCTGGTCCAGAAGGTACAACTTGCTCTCGGAAGCCAACTACTCCATGGGCTCCAACTACGATCGGTTTTGCCATCGACATAGCTTCTAGGCTTACGATGCCGAAGGGCTCATATATGGATGGAAAAATGCAGATATCAGAAGCGGCATAATGTAGAATCCTTTCCTCTTCTGGAACAAACTCGAAATGACAAATAACCTTGTCTTTTATCCCAAGTCTACTCGCTGTCTCCAAAACATCTGATTGCTCTTCTCCCTTACCTAGAATCACCAACTTCGTCTTAGGGTATTCCTCCAATATCATGGGCATAGCCTGAACCAGATTCCTCACACCTTTAACCCATGTTAGTCGTCCCAGGAAAAAGAGCATACGGTCGTCATCTTGGATGCCATATTTCTGTCGAATTCTCTTAACGTCGTCCTTCTTACATCTTTTAGGGTTGTACCGCTCGGGATTCACTCCATTCCAAACCACGCTTATCTTTGATTTAGGCAAGCCATGGCGAACAAGATCTTCTCGCATGGCATGACTAACAGTAATTATGCGATCTACAACATCAGCAGTCGCTGACTCAAGATAAGATACCACCTTTGAACCACCGCCACCGCTCCGACCCCACTCGGTGCTGTGGATGTGAAAGACTACAGGCACTTTCGTCTCATTTTTGGCTATGATCCCGGAAATGCTACTTAACCAGTCGTGGACGCAAATTACGTCAAATTCATAGCCCTCTTTCTTAATCAGTCCGTTGATTAATTTTGTTGCGCTGAGGACGTTAGAGATGAAAATGTCGTTGAAGAAGCGAATGTTTGTTCCCCATTTCTTAAGGTCATCCGTAACAAACATTGGGAAAACGTTGCTTGCATCAGAGATTATAGGGCGATGCACCTCCACTCCCTTTGATATCTCCCTCGTCTTCAAGTCCCCGGAATTAAGCGTAAAAACCGTGACGTCATGACCCAGCCCAACGAACTCTCGAGTGATATATTCGGCGTAGGTGCCTAAGCCTCCAACAAGCTTGGGCGGGTATTCCCAAACGAAGAACCCTATTCTCAAATAGAACACCTTTCTGGAATTTTTCGTTGTAGAAGGAAAAAATATCTTGTGTGTAGTAAAAACCTATACACAGACGAAACCGCGCACACTATTAGAAGGGTTGTTATATGCGATAAACGCTACCACAGTTTAAGATTCTGTTCTTAAGGTAAATCTTATATTTCTAGAACCTTAACATAGAAGTTTGTTCTTGGGCCTCTTTGGTGATAGAAGGATGAGGATTAGGATGGCTGTTAGGAAGGTATGGACACTAATGACTGGCCAAGCTCGAATCTCGCTTACAAGGAGCGAACTGGCGAAGATAAGGGCTAAAGCCATTCGACGAGGCGTCTGGTTTAAAGTGTTAAGTGGGGCGGAGCGAGCATACATGGGGCTGGCCATAAGGGTTGTTGAAAGGGTCCGTAGCCTCCTCCTAGCCAAGGTGTTGACTTCCATCCTAAAAAAGTTGCTTTCCGCAATGGAAAGCAGGGTTGCGCGCATAATAAGGGAAGTTGGTGGTCCTCTTGCCCAAAAATTGAGTAGAATCGCCCAGAAATGGGGAAACAAACCTGCCGTTCAATGGGCAGACGACCACGGCTTCATACAATATTTAGCCGTGAACTACATGAACACGCCGGAAATGTTAAAGGTATAGCCGCTTTCACAGATAACGTTTTATATGAAAGCTTAGATATGGCGGATTGAGCGTTAAGAGGATAGGTAGCGTTTGGATCCTATAGCAACTTTTATGCTTCTCGGCTTCATTGAAACCATAATCGTATCCCTCTATGCAATTCGATATTACCTGTTTACTATTTTCTCGTTAAGAACTGAAACATTTGGCAACCCCATTGAACATGGCAATCCAGCTGAACATAACTGCAACCAAGTTTCTAGTTTTATCACGATATTGCTTCCCTTGTATAATGAGCCAAATGTGGTAGATAGGTTAATGAGGGCTTGCACTTCCTTCCATTCGCCTCAATATGAAGTTGTAGTTATTGACGATTCTGATGATGGCAAAACGAGTAGGAAGCTAAAAGCTTGGCGCGATCATCCTAAAGTTAAGGTTATTCATCGAAACTCACGTAAGGGATGGAAAGCTGGAGCCTTAAACGCGGGCTTAGACCACACGGATCCAAGGAGCACACACGTCTTGGTCTTGGATGCGGACTTCATCCCTCCCAGTGACCTTCTCGAACGTTTCTTACTTAGATTCACAGACGAAAAGATCGCGGCGGTTCAAGGGTATCAGAAGCATGACCTTAACGCAGAGGAGAATTGGATAACCAAAGGTATACGAGTGCTGTTCAGCACAGATTACATTGTTGAATTGAACGCAAAAAAGCATATGGGCCTTTTCGTGCAACTGACTGGGAGCGTTTATATGATACGGACCGATGTGTTGCGAAGGCTAAGGTATGGGGATGACATAACTGAGGATTGGAACTTGACTCTACGCCTCTATGAAGAAGGCTACAAAATCATCTATGATTCAACGTTGGCCGTGTCCGGAGAATGCCCAAGCACGCTAACACGCTTTCTTAAACAGCGGACGAGATGGGCTGAAGGTCATACACGAAACTTTAGAAGACACTTTTGGAAAATCTTAAAATCTAAGTCTATTACATTAAGGGAAAAAATTGACTTTCTGTTTATAGGGAATGCTTACCTAAACTCTATCTTGGTTACCATATTCACTTTGGCTGGTTTAATTACTGTGCTATTTCCTAATTATGTTTCATCTATCCCTTATGTGAAAGCAGGAACTTTCTTAGTGTTGATCTGCATGCCTTCCGCGATTGTAGCTCCTCTGATAGCGCTGTTAAGGGAAGGAGCCAGAGACGACGTGAGTAAAATTCCGTACGCGTTCATCTTGAACTACGTCACTTTCCTTGTGACAGCGTACGCCGCACTAAAAGGACTACTCACGGACAACGGCTACTTCTACCGAACGTACAAAACTGGAAAAGTAACAAGGAAAAACCTTAACGTACATGCTTAATTTAGTCAAGTCAACCAAAACCCCGTATTTGTTCTTATTCGCTATTGGATTAGCCCTCCGTGCAATACCAGAAATGTTGATGTATCGGTACCCAATTGGCTATGAAACAATCACATATTACGCGCCTTGGATGATGACTTTCCCTGAACAAAGCCTTATTAATGTCTTTAGAGCCACATTTAGGGCTGGACCACTTTTTTATACTACAATGTGGCTTATGTGGGCGATGAGCCAAGCGCACCCCTACCTCATTCTTAAGGTAACTGGACCAATCCTTTATGGCTGCTTAGCTGTTTCATTTTTCTTTTTCTTGAAAAGAGGGCTAAATTTTGATGTAAAGATGGCGTTTGTGGGTACGTTAATATGTGTTTTTTCGCCAGTTGCGTTGAGGCTATCATGGGATAGATTCAGAAATGTGTTGGGTTTAGCCTTTCTGTTTGTTACTCTAACCATATTAGGGAGTAGTCATAAGCTTAAGTGGCCGATCATAGCCTTTTTAGCCGTCATGACGGCGCTAGCACGTGACATGATAGCCATCGTCATGTTCGCTACAGTGATCGGCTTTGCAATTCTCAAGAGGAAAGATAGGGTAGTGTCACTATTAGCATTAGCTCCCGCTTTCATAGCGTTTTTGTTGGTGCGCATATCCTCCATACACTCCTTTTATTTATGGAGCTATCTTCCAGACGGACAATTTACATGGATGAGTTATACGGAGTTATTGGGAAAAGTACTCTTACTCTTCACAATTTGCTATTTTTCTCTTCTACCTTTGGTGATAAAGGGCTTCCAAAGGAATAAGTTGCTTGACCCTATGCTTGCGTGGCTTCTCATAGGATCTTTCAGCCCTCCCATTGTTCCCTGGATGGCTGTTCCGGGTTACGATCGGTGGCAAATGATGCTTGTATTTCCCTTCAGTATCTACGCAGTGAAGGGACTTGATCGTTTTCATCTGTTTAGCGAAGACAGACGTAAGGCGCTGATTGCTATTCTTATTCTATTTATGGCCATTGGGGTCGGTTATTCCACGGGGGCTTTCTCATACATGTATGTGCACTATGTTCCTGTGAATCTAGTGCAATCATCTATAGATCTTAGTCAGATAGACGATGTTATTGGGTGCGTGCAATGGCTGAACAATACCGCCGCAAGAGACTCATGTATAGTTGCGGAGGAAAGGTTCTTCGGATGGACCTCCATATATCTCGCACGCGCAAATGAAGATGTAATAGTCATCGCTTACGCCGCTAACTCTCCTCCACAACCGGTGGTAGAAGAAGCATTAGAACATGGTTTTAGTTGCATATACCTAATATGGTACACTGACTCGACTATTGAGAATTTTAGAAGGATTTACACGCAAAATGGCATTTCTATATTTCAGTACGGCTAGCAAGCTAATACATCTATACATGAACCGTCGAGTTCCAATTCAGAACAACCAGAAAACCTTACATGCCAACGCTGCCGAATAGCGTAATCTTCGTCTTAAAGAGAAACTCAATGTCACTGTTGTGGGCACTGTTGGGTGTGGGCGCGGTGTTATTTGGTATTGGGTATTTGATTGGAGCATTGATAATGTTAGGAAAATCTACTCGGGCGATTAAGGTTCCTCCGAAAATTAAGACGTATTTTAGGGAAAATCCTGGAGTGACTTTCATCGTAATATTTCAAGTGCTCCTGTTGGTGTGCGCAGGTTTACTAATTAGCGGAAATTCGTTGTTGGCGGAGGGTGTTGCCATAGTCGCCTACTCCTCGCTGGTGATCGGAGTCTTTCGGCAATTAATCTCCTTTGTAAGGCATGCGGAGGAAGAAGAGGGTAAAGACAATGACAGGTAGGCCAGAGCTTTCATTGGTGATGCCTGCTTACAATGAGGCGGATACCATAGAGGAAGTTGTTGACAGAGTGGATCGCGTTGTTAGGCGAACAGGGCTTAAGTATGAGCTTATTGTGGTGGATGATGGAAGCTTGGACGGCACTCTAAGAAAAGCGAACAACTGTGCCAATAACAACAGTCACATAAAAGTGATGGGGTACAGAAAAAATCTGGGAAAGGGGCATGCCATAAAGACAGGCTTTACGCGTGCCACTGGCGACACCGTCATTTTCATGGACAGTGATTTGGACATCAATCCAGAACATATTACTCGTTACGTTGAAGCTTTGAAGCATGGAGACCTGGTCATTGCCTCAAAGTGGCATTCTCAATCGAGTGTAGAAATGCCGTTGATGCGTAGGCTTCTAAGCCACAGCTTCAACGTGCTAGTCAAACTATTGACGGGTACAAAGGTGAAGGATACTCAGACAGGGCTCAAGGCCGTTAGAAGGAAAAAATTAGAGAGCGTTTTTTCAAAGCTGACTGTTAAGCGATACGCATTTGATGTGGAACTGTTGGCGGTGGCGAACCTTAATGGTTTAAAAGTAGTTGAGCTGCCAGTTAACATTCGAATGCGCGGTCTGTTTAATCCTACAGAAATATGGAGAATGTTCGTTGACCTGCTGGGAATCACGTATAGACTGAGGATTCTTAAATGGTATCAACAAAAATAAAGATGACATGGTTGAAATATTATTAAACATACAGAAATGCCTTGCTGTACGAACTTCACACAAAATCGCACACATCATATGGCAATTGTGAAAGGGGACAAGACCGAGGAGTTCCAAAGAAACTTATGGTAATGCACTAGGTTTGTGGACACGATAGATCCTTGGTCTATCCCGTTTCAGCTCTACCGGGACAGGTTGATGGTCAAATTCGAGAAGTATCTAGTAGGTAGGGCCTTGCTTGATGTGGGTTGCGGAGATGGAATGTGGATATCGCAGTGCTTCGCACAGAAGTTCTTTTACGTAGTCGGCATAGATGTGGTGAAGAACAAGTCTTGGAGTAAGGTTCGTTCATCAAATGTCGACTTTATTGTGTGTGAAGCGGGTCATCTTCCTTTTGTCGGTATGGCATTCGACACATGCTTTCTGAAAGACGTATTGCACCATGCTGACGCGCCATCGTTCATTCTTGAGGAAGTCAAAAGATGTACTAGAGGCACAGTCATAGTTATTGAGGCGAACAGGCACGATCCGATCGGCTTCATTCATATGGTGAAGTTCCGCGGACATGACCATTTCGTGTGGGGTGACTTTGTAAGAATGATGATGCAGGTGTACAGCTCATGTCAGAGGATGTTCTTTTGTCATGCAAGATCTCATTACGTGCCTATTCCAAGTGCTCTGCTAATTAGGTTTGTAGGCCTAGTTATGGGTCTTTTGGAGCGAAGCCGTCTACCTCCATCTCATAATATAGGTGTCGTAGAAGTATTCGACACGGGCGCACTGACAAGAAATGTGCGATAATGACTAACGAAAAGGTATTAACTAGCATGACTTAGGACTGGACAGGCACGATCCATGGCTACCCATTTTACCATGGTTCTTACGACAATAAGGTACCCCGCCGTCCTACTAGATTATGCTAAGAATGCGGCGAGATTCAATCACGAAGACGTTCGTTTCATAGTAATTGGTGATAGACAGACACCTGCTGAGTTGTATAAGCTTTCTGCCCAACTAGAGGATTTAGGATACGAAGCGTCATACTATGGCATTCAAGAACAAAAGGGCATTATCAACAGATTTCCAAGTTTAGATGGGATTATTCCTTACGACTCAGATTGTAGGCGCAACCTAGGGTATCTAATTGCGGCAGAAAAAGGAACGGATGTTATAATTTCCATAGATGACGACAATTTCCCTGTGGATGACTATTTTAAACTGCACGAAATTGTCACGTATAACCATACATTTCCTGCTGCAGTGTCGGAAAACGGTTGGTTCAACCCCTGCTCCTTGTTACAGGTCGAGCCTAGTTGGCGGATATACTCGAGGGGGTTTCCCTACTCTAAGAGATGGACGGATTGTTCAAAAGTCGAAGATCGGACTGAAGAAGGACGTGTAGTCCTCAACTTGGGACTCTGGTTAGGTAGTCCCGATGTGGATGCAATAACAAACCTTGCGCGACCGACGAAAGTAGTTGGAATCAAGCACAATCGAGTGATGCTTGCTCGAAACACTTTCACTCCAATAAACACGCAGAACACCGCCCTAGCATTAGACCTTCTACCTTGTTTTTATTATGTGCCTATGGGTGCAATGATCAACGGTGTCACTCTTGATAGATATGGCGACATCTGGACAGGCATATTTGCTAACAAGATTATCAATCATATAAGAGACAGGATTTGTATAGGGAGGCCTCTCACAGATCACCGAAGGAATGTCCACAACCTATTCAAAGATCTGATGTGCGAAATATGGGGAATGATTCTAACCAACTATCTTGTGAACTTGATCATAGATTGCGAGATTTATAGCAAGAATTATGCTGACGCGTATTTGGAGCTGGCGGACGAACTGGCTAAGCGAACTTCAACTCATGAAAATGCAGACGTTAAGAAGTATTTTAGGAAATTGAGCAAAGCCATGTACTCATGGGTAAATGTCTGCCAAGCCATTTTATAAAAGCCATTATATTATAATAGTGAAACTATAATAGTGAAACATATTATAATAGTGAAACTATAATAGTGAAACAGCCTGACAAACCTCGGTTAAAAAGTTAAAGGATTCTACCATGCATAACGACGTAGGAATTCCGTCAGTTTCGATAATCATCCCATTTTACTATACACGTGCCAAATACCTTGATGAGTGCATTCGATATTGCTTAAGCCTTGATTATCCGAATTACGAGATTATAGTGGTCTCAAATTCGCCTGTCAATGCAGATTACCCTGATGTCAAAGTTGTAATTACTGAAAAAATCAGTCAAGGCGAAAAGAACGATGTTGGAATCGCTATGTCTTCAGGAGAAATTTGTGCATTTATTGGTGACGACGTATTCCCGAGGAAAGATTGGCTGAAGAACGCTGTGAAATACTTCAAAGACCCAGAAGTTGGAGCAGTTGGAGGACCCGGTGTAACGCCAGAAAATGATACTCTACTTCAAAAAGCGAGCGGTGTTGTGTATTCATCTACCTTCGGAGGTGGCCATGCTAGGTTCAGGTACATTGCGAAAAAATCTAGATATACGGATGATTTACATGCAACCAACTTATTGGTTCGTAAATCATTGCTCAATGAAGTGGGTGGATTTAACGTAAGGTTCCGCTCGGGAGAAGATACTTTGCTTTGCCTTAAGATAAACAAAAAAGGCAAGAAAATCCTTTACGCTCCTGACGTGGTTGTATATCATCATCGTCGTCCTCTTTTCATCCCTCATATGAGGCAAGCAAAGAATTGCGGATTGCATAGAGGATATTATGCCAAGAGATTTCCGGAAACATCTCTTGGAATTCGGTATTTCATCCCATCATTGTTTGTGGTGATGTTCATCACGTTTCTGACATTATCCATATTGAGTCAAATCTTTGCAAAGTTTTTCTTACTCGCTTTGATAGGTTATTTTATTCTATCGTTGGCATCAGGATTACTGCTAAGCAGAAATTTGAAAATAGCATTGTTAATTCCTATCGGGATTCTGTTGACGCATTTAGCATATGGCATCGGTTTCATCCAAGGGTTAATGACTAATGACGAGCGAAAGCTTATGTACGTGAATTAGCGTGTTGGATACCGGATTAAGGCGAAACTGGCCAGTTTTTTCCTTTATTTGCTATTCTCCTTTCAAAAGTATATTGTGGGGCATTATACCAGCTTGAGAGCGCACTCCAGCAAAAGAGTTTTGTTATAGAGTCGTCTCGTGGGCGTTTCGTTTCTAATGCTGCTTTTTTGTCACCTCTCAATTGTGAATAAACGGGATAGATACACGCTTTCAATATCTCGATGTCGACGATAAAACGGAAGTTTAGAATAATCACGTGAAGTGATATGAAAATCAATGAAGCATTCAGCTTCGTTCATAAAGTGCCTGGGAAAAAACGCTGGGGAAATCAAAAGCATGTTCCCATCGTGTCAGTAGTCGTTCCTACTCGGAATAGCGGAAAAACGCTAGATAAGTGTTTGAGTTCATTATCCCAACAAGACTATCCTCAAGACAAGATAGAACTAATCATCGTGGATGCATTTTCGAAAGATCAGACCCTTGACATTGCTCGAAAATTTAATGCCAAAGTCTTGTTTAATCCACGTATAACCGGTGAAGCTGGTAAGGCTGTAGGAGTGGAAGCTGCTAAGGGCGAAATTATTTTGTTTATTGATTCAGATAATGTCCTCCCATCGAAGGACTGGCTTGTCCACATGATTGAACCTCTGCAAAATAAAGAGGTAGTAGCCTCAGAACCAGTATCTTACAGTTACTGCAAGAGCGACCCTGCGATTATTCGCTACTGTTCGCTGATTGGGGCTAATGATCCCCTCACCGTCTACTTGGGGTTTTATGGGCGATATTCTTTCCTTGAGGATAAGTGGACCAACATTCCCCTTAAAGTTGTTGATAAGGAATCCTATTTTCAAATAACTTTAAGTGTAGGAGTTATCCCCACGATGGGTGCAAACGGTTTTCTAGTACAGGCATCTGCTTTAAAAAGAACCAACTTTAAGCCGTATCTTTTCGATATTGACATCATCTATGAGCTAATTGACTTGGGATACACCGATTTCGCTAGAGTTAAGATAGGTATCTTCCACTTATACGCCTTCAATTTATCACAATATTTGAAGAAAACGTACCGACGAATACGTGACTATTACTATTTTCATAAGTTGGGATTGCGGAAGTATCCTTGGACTCGTTTTAATAGGCTGAAGCTCTTGGGGCTTATTCTGAGAATCTTGCTAATATTTCCGTTATTTAAAGATGTTGCCAAAGGATATAAGCGTAAAGCGGACGCTGCTTGGTTCCTGCACTGGTTTCTTTGTGTCTTAACTATTGCCGTATATGGAATTAAAGAAGTGCTATCTGTTTTCTATTTACTAAGAAGATCCAGACGATTGTGAACTTATTATGAGTTTGTGAGAATCGCCGAAAGTATCCTTATCATTACGGGGAGTACACATAACTAAATTAGTGAGCTACATAGAAATGCCAGCTTTCACTTAAGCTGAAGCAGAGGTCCAAAATATTGATCTGGATAGACGCCTAGAGAATCAGGACATAGGATAAAAAGTGTCATAGACTTTGATATCTTACGAAACAAATATCAAACCGCTACCCTACAAGTACTCCGAAAAATGAGCGGAGAATGTCAGAGATTAAAATAGGCATCGTAGAAGTGGCCTAGGTAAAATGAAAGTCGCATATGTTACCTCAACTTTCCTTCCATCTGAGGGAGGCATTGAAAGATACACGTACTACGTCGCGAGGGAAATGGTTAGGAGAGGACATGAAGCTGTTGTCTTTACGCTCAACAAAATGACTGATAAATCTCAACTTCAGGGTCATTTCCTTAGATCCGCCATGTTGGACGAGTACTCTATTCTTGACGGCATTAAGGTACTGCGATATCCATATGTCGTGTTTCCACTAGTCTTTCGTGGCGGGATCGAGTTGAGTCCAACCATGTCGAAAAATCTATTGAAAGAACGTTTCGATGTTTTGCACCTGCAAGGAATTTACTCAGCCCAAGACGCAGTTGCCGCAATGATTGCCCGTGTCAAGGGAATATCTCTTGTCTTTACCGCACACGGAATCCTTGAGGCTTACTCCAGTGAGTGGATTGCCAACATGATCGGAACTGTGATAAGGCTATCGAATAGAGTAGTATGTCAAACGAGACAAGAAGTCACTAAGGCAGCCCAACTTGGCGTGCCCAGGAAGAATATTATCCTTATTCCAAATGGCGTGGATGCTGAGAGGTTCGCTGAGGGGCTAGATGAGCATCAAATTGCTGAGGTAAAGAAAAGGCTCATGCTTAACCACAAGGTCATATTGACTACATGTTCGATTTTGAGAATGAAGGGGTTGGAGTATGCCATTGAGGCAGTGAAACTATTGGGTAGAAGAGACATCAACTACGTTATCGCTGGTCCTCTAACGGATAGAGTATACTTCAAAGAATTGAAATCTCTCTGTAAAAGGAGAGGCCTTTCCCAGATAGTGAAATTCACTGGTTGGATAGACGACGATCTGATGAAATCCCTATATTTTTGTTCAGATGTTTTCGTAGCACCATTTACTGGAACTACCGCCTCCTTAGTCGTGTTGGAGGCCATGGCAACCGGGCTTCCCGTCGTAGCGACGCGGGTGGGCGGCTTCCTAGACATGATTGAGGATCAAAAGACCGGTTACCTCGTGGAACCGAGATCCGCGGTCTCTTTGGCTCAATGCGTTTCGCAATTGTTGTCCGATGATGCGTTGAGGAGTAATATGGGTATGCGAGGGAGGTTGCAAGTTCTGAGAGAGCGTAGCTGGACACGAATCGCTGACAAGCTACTTGAACTCTATCAAAAGTCTAAAATTGATGTTGAGAAACCGTCGAGCGGTCACGCAGGCAGCAAAGATAAGTTCTGGGAATAATGATAACGGAACGTTTGGACCAACCAACTCATAACTTGGGCACCAGTGCTAGTAACTATTTCCAAGCATGGCGAGATAAATCGGAAGGATTTCATGGGCCATGACAATGTGGCTGTAAGCGCATTAAAAGATGCTGTGAAGAGCGTGAGAACTTGAGGAGACACACTATTCTTCATCTTGGCTTGCTTTGCTGTGCAGGCGCCCTACCCTTCCTTTGGGCTCCTCCACAATATCTAATCAATGGCGGCATTGATTTCATGTTCCCCATTAACCCCAGTTTCGTTTTCTCCCAGCACACCCAAATTCTGAGCGATGTTTCTGAGGTTGATCAAACTTTGAAGATCACTTATCTCGTTCCGTATCTTGTCACAGTTGTTGCTCTTGATATGTTAGGCTTGCCGCTACAAATTGTGCAGAGGATACTTTTCGGTGCCTTGCTGGTTTTCCCGGGGGTTTCTATGTATGTATTCACAAGGGTTCTATCACAAGAGAACGAATCCAGTTCAAAAGTTGGATGCTTTATCTCGGCGCTCTTCTACATGTTGAATCCATATGTCGCCGCGATCTGGAGTGGGGGAAATCAATTCCTTCTCTTTGGTTACGGTGCTCTTCCACTAGTTCTCGCCATCGTAACACGAGCAGTCCAAAACCCTGCCCAGTGGAGGCGCTATTCGGTCATGACCTCTGTTGCGTCTCTTTCGTTCGTGACGACAGCCTCTTTTCCTGCAATGTATCTGATTATTTGGGGAGTGGTCTTAGCGTATTTCCTCATGTGCGTTTACATCTTAAGAGTTCCTTTCCGAGCCATGGTAAGGTTTCTCGCATCATCACTGTTTCTTATCGTAGCAGTCAATCTCTGGTGGGTAATTCCGCTTTTCGCTTTTGTTAATACTAATTTTCCCGGAGGACCTCCACTCTACACTTTGTCTCAAGTACCAGCGATGTCCAAGATAGAATTCGAGATGTCACTCAACTCGGCATACACTTCCGTGCTAAACGTAATGAGACTCTTTGGAAACTGGCCATGGTTCGTCGAGGAATATGGTTACTTCTATACCAGACACTATGGTAACCCATTTCTTTTAGCTGTTTCACTTCTTCCAGCAATTCTCATGGCCTTGACGTTACTCATGAACTCAAGGAATCGAACGGTCTTAATGTTCACTGGGTTCCTTGTCCTCTCCGTGTTTCTCGCAAAGGGCGTCCAGCCTCCACTTTCGACTCTGAACAGAGTTCTATATCTCAAGGTGCCCTACGGGTGGCTCTTTTTGAACAATTTTCAGCTGTTCGTTTCAATCATTGTACTCAGCTACTCCGTTCACATTGCATTTTTCATCCCGAACTTGCTGCGAAAGTTTCGGAGTAAGCGTCTTACCATGTATGGAACGTACGTTCTAGCAACGGCGATTTGCCTACTGTTTCTTATGAACTCATTCCCGCTTCTTTACGGTCAAGAAATCCTACCCACCTACGTTTTACCGCCCTACTACGACGAATTCTCTGCTTGGGCTGGTGCGCAGGAGGGTGATTTTAAGTTTATTCTCTTTCCAGAGACGCAATTCTACGAATCCTATCGCTGGGGGTACTTTGGACCAGGCATTATGCAGTACTTTGCGCAACAACCTGTCTTGACAGGAACTCCCATTCCATACGAACATACCATAGTGAGGATCATCCATGATACGGTACAAAGAAACGAGACCGGAAGCCTTGCAAGGCTTCTGGAACTTACCAACGTCAAGTATGTTTTGATCGATTATGACCTAGGGAATGAGCTTCAAGACTATATTACTCAATTGGAACTTGTATTTGCGAAAGCGACACACTTAAAACAAGTCAACAAATTTGGTTCGATAGCCGTCTATGAAAATGAGTTATTTCTGCCACGGATATATGCAAGGAGCCGGGCATACCTAACAAACTCACACATCAACGAGCTGCCTGAACTACTTCGGGTCGTGCCTAATGACACAGCGATATTCTTCGCTAACCAATTGTCTTTGGAACAGATGCAACTTGTGAACAGAGTTACTAATGAGACATCGACAGCAAAAATCAGTTTCGAGAGTCTAAGCTCAACCAGTTATGTTGTTAAGGTAAGAGCGTCATCACCTTTCTTTCTGATCCTATCACAACCTTTTCTGCCAAGCTGGAAAGCCTACGTGAATGGGGTGGAGTTGCGGACGCACCTAGTCTGCAACGGCTTCGCGAACGCTTGGTACGTCGAAGAGTTTGGAGAGTTTGAGGTCCAAATTGAATACGCACCGCAGCGAATACTAGAGACTTCAATCACCATAGCAATTGGAACGTTTGCTATGGGATGTTTCGTGCTGACAATCTCAAATTGTCGAACAGTACAATGCTTATTGGCAATTAGAAAGAGAATGCACAATCAGCTTAAGCAACGATTAGGTTCGCGTGTTTTTTTGCAGAAATGAGTAACATCGATCAGAGTGGTTACCCCAAGAGTGTCGTAGACCATTCGGCCTGCCTTTAGTTTGGACAAGTTGTTTAGGCATCATATCAAACCACGAGCGCTATGGCGAAATTGTTATAACAGAAAAAGCAATCGATATCTTGAACACGCACAGAGAAGAAGAGGCACATTCTACTGTATGGATGGTCTAGGATGAAAGTTGTGGTTACAGGCGCTGCGGGCTTAGTAGGTTCACACTGTTGCGAATTCTACGCGAAAAAGGGCTGTCACGTTGTAGCGATAGACAACTTTATGCGGGGCACTCTATTCGGTAAGATGGGAGACACGAAGGAAAACGCAGAATATTTAGTGAAGAAATTCAAGCAGGTGGAGTTTCATGACGTAGACATCAGAAATGAGGCTCAATTAAAAAAATTGGTATCGGATGCTGACTTAGTTATCCACGCAGCAGCTCAACCATCTCATCCGAAATCCATTGAAATACCTATAGAAGATTTTTCAATAAACGCCTGGGGAACGCTTTTGCTGTTGGAACTTGCCAGAAAAATGGCTGAGGACGCTGTTTTCATCTTCTGTTCGACAAACAAGGTATATGGAGAAAATCCAAATAAAGTTCCCTTTATCGAGGAAGAAACTAGGTATAGCTATAGGGATATAGACGGCATAGACGAGAACATGCCCGTGGATAAAACTTTGCACACACCCTTCGGGGTAAGTAAATTAGTTGCCGACATATACACGCAGGAATATGGGAAGCTTTATGGTTTAAAAACTGGTGTCTTTAGGCTAAGTTGCGTAACCGGCCCCCGATCAAGAGCCGTTGAAGTGCAAAACTGGGAACCATACTTTTTATGGGCTAATTTAATGGGCAAAGTCCTGAACGTTTATGGGTTCAAGGGTAAACAAGTGAGGGATGTAATTGATGCCAGAGATCTGGTCTGGGCTTTTGATAAATTCTTTCAGAGACCGAAGTCGGGAGAAGTCTATAACATGGGTGGAGGAAAAGGTAATTCAATTTCCATATTAGAATCATTCAAAGTGATAGAGGAGTTAACGGGAAAACCAATGAAATATGTTTTTAAGCCGAAACGCAAAGGGGACCATCGAATATACATAACAGATTTGAGAAAATTCCAATCCCATTATGACTGGGAAATAAAAATAGATGTAAACCAAATTTTCAGGGATATCTATAATTGGATGAGCCAAAACCTAAGCTTATGATTAGCAGTTAGAAAGAGAATGCATGGCCAGCTTAAAGGGGGATTTCATCCTTAGCGGAAGTCAGAATGAATGTCTTTCGGAATGCATCATCTAGAACTCTCTCCCAACTTAGCTCTGAAGCTAGATGACAAACGTTCGCCTTTAACGTGCGCAGAACTTCCTCATTCATAAGTAGCTCCAACACTGTCTTCTCCAGCTCACGTTGGTCGTAGTCGATTATAATTCCAGCTCCTTTTCTCTCCACTTCCGAAGCGAACTCTGTAACTCTGTCCATGATTACTGGAACTCCACACCCGATGTACCTCTTTGCCCTTGAGGGATCTGCAAATCGACCAATAAGAGACTCGGGATGATAAAGGGCGACCCCGATAGTAGCTGAAGATATCAACTCATCAACCCTCTTCTTATCCGCGATAAAGCCCAGAAACTGGACATGGTCATTCATCGAACTGCTCCGGACCAGCTTCTTGAGGTGGTGAATGTAGCGACCAGAACCAATTATTCTGAATTGGAACTCTGGTATCCTTTTCACTATCGCTGGCAAAGCACGAATAACCAAGTCCAAACCTTGATCTTCTCGCACATTTCCAACATAAACGAGGATTTTCCTCTGTGAATGACCCATTGAACATAGGGGTACTCCAAAAGGCACGACTATCTGCGGCGGTCCTCTACTGGATACGACCCCACTCGCCCTTCTCATCTTAATCATAGCTCGTGATGCGTTCCACACAACGTCAGAGTTGCTTATGCACAACCTGTCTATCAACTGAAATACCTTTGAGCTGACCCAATTGAATGACAGATCACAAGGGGCTGCAAAATAGTCAATACTGTAATAGACGACAAGCGTGACCTTTCGCATCTTCTTTAATATTATGCCAATCAGGGTGGAGACATAGTCCAAGCCCACAAAAGTTTCGTATTTTTCTCTCATAAAAACAAATGTGATAAGAGCTGAAAACGTGTGGAAGCCGAACGCGATAGGAACTGCCAAACGACGCAAGCGGCTATGCACTCTGACAGAAGGCAACTTGAACTCTCTGATTTTTCTGCTATATTTGTACACTTCGCAGGAACCGTGAGTAGTTCCGCGATTAGCTTTGACGTGCAGGGGCCGTTTCACAACTACCAACTTCCTTGCTTTATGCTTCAAGTAACGTTCAAATTCTTCGGTACAAGTGATGATAGGGCACCCAACAACTGCTACTCTCTTGTCATATATGATCGAGTGTGTTGGATGTGATTCTTTTTTGTCTGAGCTCTCCCTATTCACGGCTTCCGAAGCTTGCATGTGCGAACCATCTGCCAAATAAAATATGTTTATGATGCTAACATAACGTTTTTGATCTTACCTTATATATAAAAAGAGCCCACTTAATTCTATCTTTAGGAATTAAACTGGAAGGACGGTTGACTTTTATGAAAAATAAGGGTGCTTTATGTAAATTAAGCATAATAGAGGCGCATCACCACACCTTTGCGTACGGAGCAACTCATGCTTTAGCGGATTTTTTGAAGGAGAAAAGTCGCAAATTTGCGTTTATCGAACATCCTTTCCGACATTTTAAGCATTGTAGTTCTACGATGACGCTATATGGTGACGGCAAACTTAAGCTTAAACGAAAAGCCCCACCCATATTAGGTCCTGAGAGTCTTTTATTTCTGAAGGATACTATCGTCACGCTTTTGTTTGTTATAAGGTTAAAAACAAAGTTTCATATCTACATAGGAGCTGATTGCCTTAACGCATTGGCAGGTCTATTTTTACGTAGACTCGGCTTTGTTCGTATCGTTATATTTTACGTAATCGACTATACTCCCTATCGCTTTACAAATCCGATAAAAAATTGCGTTTACCAAATTATGGACAGAATTTGCGCTCGTTCATCTGATTATGTTTGGAGCCTCTCCCATAGAATGACCAAAGTATGGAAAAGACAGGATGTAGCGGAAGAAAGGAATCTTGTAGTTCCTCAAGGATGTAATTTCAAGGGGGCAAAGCGCCTACCATTAGAGTCAATTGATCGAAAAAAGATAGTTTTCATAGGTCATTTAGTTCCATCGAAAGGCATTCAGTTAATTATTGAGGCGCTACCTGAAATCGCAGATAAAGTTCCTGATGTGAAGTTAATAATAATTGGCACCGGCCCCTACAAGGAAACATTAGAGAAGATTATAAGGGAGAAATCTATGGACGGGCTTGTTAAATTTCTGGGGTATATTCCCGAGTATGGGAAGGTTCTCGACATTGTATCAAGATGTGGTATTGGATTAGCTCCTTACGTTTCAGAGCCTACCAATATTTCATTTTACGCTGATCCTGCGAAACCAAAGGAGTATTTAGCGTGTGGGCTTCCGGTAATTATAACTCAGGTCCCTGAAGTAGCCTTCAAAATAGAAGAGAATAAAGCTGGCATAGCAATAAACTATAATAAAAAAGAATTGGTAGATGCCGCTGTCAGACTTCTTATGGATGATAAATTATTTGAGGACTATAGATCTAATGCCATTAAGTTTGCTTCCAAATATGATTGGGAAACAATTTTTCAGGGCGCATTCACGAAAATATTAAGGGGTCTTTAGAATTGGCCTGCTCTTATGCTTTATGCCATTGTTAGTATTGAAATACGATATATTTAATATATAAATGTCATCTCAGGAAAGCAAGCGCATTCGCATTTCCTATTCACAACTTCCGGTCATAATAGAACCTGGAAACCGTATAGTTAATGCTTTTTGAATCGTAGGACTAGTTTTCTTGCGCACTAAGACTACTCGTTTTCGTCGCACTATTTTTCTTCAATAAATCTAATAAATTTATTATATTATTTACTCAATAAAAAGGGGTAATGTTATGCCTTTTAAAGGCAAAAAAATTTTAGTCACAGGTGGCGCGGGTTTCATCGGCAGCCATCTAGTTAGGGTTTTACTTGAGCTTGGATGGTACGTTAAGGTTATTGATAATCTCTCTACGGGTCGACTTGAAAATCTCAAGCACTACATTGATGATAAAAAACTATCTTTCGTGAAACTTGACCTCCGAAATCAAATAGATGTAACCAATGAGGTCAAGGAAATTGATGTGGTTTTTCACCTTGCCGCAGACCCGGAAGTAAGGACTAGCATAGTAACCCCCGTGTCTCATTATGAAAATAACTTGTTAGCCACGTTGAATGTCCTTGAGGCAATGAGACTTAATGGAGTAAAGGAGCTTCTATTTACATCATCCTCGACAGTTTATGGAGACGCTGAAATACTACCTACCCCAGAAGATTACTTCCCTATGAAACCTATCTCCATATATGGCGCAACAAAGCTTGCTTGCGAAGCGCTGATCTGCGGATACGCTAATACATTTAACATTAAATGCTTGGTATTGAGGCCAGCCAATATTGTAGGAAGCAACAGTACACATGGCGTAATATTGGATTTTATAACTAAGCTTAAGAAAAATCCTCATAAACTGGTGATATTAGGGGATGGAGCTCAGAGGAAAAGCTATCTTCACGTATCTGATTTCGTGGAGGCTGTGATGAAGGCTTACGCCCATTCTAATGTTAATAATTTACCATTTGAAGTTTATAATGTTGGCAACACTAATACTACTAGCGTTATGGATATTGCAAGTATTGTAGTGGAGGAAATGGGGCTTAAAAATGTTAGTTTTGAATTGACAGGAGGGGTGGACGGAGGACGCGGTTGGAAAGGAGACGTGAAGACTATGCTGTTATCCATAAAAAAGATTGAAAGTATAGGGTGGAAGCCGTCTCAGGACGGTAAAGAAGCTCTCAGATTGGCGACACGAGAACTCCTTTCACAGTTAAAGGTTTTGCATAATTAACTCTCTTTTTCCTTATGGTATTTAACCTGAAAGTGTAACACAATAGAGCGGTCATTTGGCATTCTATAGATATCTAAAACTTTGGAATATTTCTAACGCTCCATGAGGAGTTTCTCTAGGTTAGCTTTAACTTCCTCTTTGTTCTTATTGGCGAAATACCATTCAATGGTTTCCTTGAATCCTTCTTTATAGGATACTTCAGGCTCCCATCCTAAGATCCTTCTAGCTCTAGTTAAGTCGGCTGCCCTAGAAGCAACTCCTTGGGGCTTGGATAAGTCATGTTTAATTTGCTTGGGCCTCCATCCTACAATATCAAATACTAGCTCAGTCGCTTGGTTGAGGGTAATTCTGTCGTCTCTGCCAGCATTAACAGGAGAACCATCCTCAATTTTTTCCGCAGCAAGGATAAGCGCATCTACCATATCTTGGACATATGTAAAGTTTCTATCCTGTTTCCCCGTTCCCCAGATGACATAAGGGTCCATTCTAACAAAGGCCTTAGCAATTAAGGCTACAATCGCGTGTGTCTCGTTCTCTCTAGGACCATAAGCTGTAAATATTCTTACAGATGCCGTCTTCATCCCATACTCTTTATGGTAAGCCCTAAGAGCCATCTCTCCCATAAACTTAGCCCAACCGTATTCAAGATCAGAAAAGGACTTACCCAAAACAAATGGGTCAGCATCCTCTTCCTTAAGAAGATATCCTGTCTCTGCATCTTCTTGAAGGAAAGTGGGATAGACACAAGCAGAGCTCGCAAAACAAATTCTCTCCACACCGACATTATGCGCCGTCTCAAAAACCAATTGATCCAAAATCATGTTTGTGCAACATTCAGCGGGATGGGTAGTTATATATCCTCTGCCCCCATGAAGTGCGGCAAGGTGAAAGACGGCATCCATTCCTTTCATAACCTTTTCGGTAAAGCACTTATCTTTAAGGTCGCCTTTGAAGAATTCAATATTCTCTCCTATCCAACATTTTTTTCTTTTATCGAGCCTCAGCGGATATTCTAGATTCTCCATTCTTCCACTTGATAAGTCATCGACTATCCGAACATTTGCACCTAGTTTAAGCAACTTATCAACCAAGTGACTGCCTATGAACGATGCGCCACCAGTAACTAGTACAGCTTTGTTATCCCACACCTTTTATCTCACTTTAATGTTATAAATTAGCTTCTACTGTATCAATTTGCATGTTAAGCTCCTTCTCTGCCCAACGATAAGTATTCCTCAACCCTTCTTCAAGAGAAACTTTGGGTTCCCAGCCCAAAACCCTTCGAGCTTTCTCATAGTTTGCGTAATAGCCGTGTATACCGGTAGGCTTAGAGGTATCGTAAACAATTTTAATTTTTTTACCGGAAATAGCAATTATTTTTCCTGCCAGATCCCTTATTTTAATCCACTTGTCAGATCCGACATTGATAGGATCTGCGGTGGGGCACATCTCCATGGAAAGCAGTAAAGCTTCTATCGCATCCTTAACATATAGAAATGCTCTGGTCTGATCTCCGCTCCCAAATACTGTAAATGGCTCCTTTGGGTAGAGTACGGCTTTTCTTATGAGCGCTGGAATTACATGAGACCACTTAGGTGAAAGGTTTTCATTCTCTCCATAAACACTGAACAACCTGACAATAGAAGTCTTTAAACCATAATCTTTTTCGTAGGCCTCACACTGTATTTCACCCATAAGCTTAGCCCAACCATAGGTTGTATGAGGACAGGCCGGATAAGCATCTTCTTCCTTTAAAAACATAAGGTTTGTTTTCGTTTCTTCATGATACACACAAGCAGAGCTCGTAAAAAGAAAACTTTTAACATCATTCCGCCTAGCCGCCTCAAGCATGAAGGTGTTCATCAAAACGCTCGGAGTACAGCCTTCAACGTTCTCCTTTTTTATGAAACCGATGCCACCCACTGATGCAGCCAAATGAAAAATCGAATCGACATCCTTACACACTTTCATACATTCTTCTCCTTTAGTTAAATCCACCTTTGAAAACTCAATCTTATCTAAGATCCCCGATAGGTTTTCTAAACGTCCCCTCGATAAGTTATCCGCAACCTTCACATGAGCCCCCTTCTGAAGTAGGACATTCACCAGATGAGAGCCAATAAAGCCGGCCCCACCTGTAACAAGAACCCTGTTTCCATTCCAATAAGACTTCATTGTCATCCGCCTTGAGATATTAGTCTCTGAAATGATTAAGAAGTGAAATTTAAAATTTTCGTAAAGATTTTCAGAGTCTAAACTAGTTCGTAAAAGACAAAGGCACGCTCATTCACCTATAGATGCATCAAATCCCCTTAGTCGATCACGAAACCATTTAATGGTTCTTTGGAGACCGTGTTCTAAACTAATCTTCGTGTTCCACTGCAAGAGTTTCTCCACCACACTTACATCCGGACATCTCCTCCGCGGATCATCCTCTGGCAATGGATGGAAAGTTAGAGGAGATGCGCTTCTTATTAGCTGTTTAATCTTCTGAGCCAACTCCAGGATGGTTATCTCTTCGGAATTACCGATGTTCACGACTTCTCCTTTAGCTTTTTCATTGGTTAAGAGAAATAACAGCCCTAGAGTAGTGTCGGATATGTAACAGAAAGACCTCGTTTGTTTTCCGTCTCCATAAACAGTTATGGGCTGGCCAGTTAAAGCTTGGGTTATGAAGCGGGATATCACCCTGGCGTAAGGCCCGTCTGCCCTGATGCGCGGTCCATATGAATTAAAGATTCTCGCAATTTTTACGTCAAGTCCATATTCCCTATGGTAAGCCATGAACAGTGCTTCGGCGAAGCGCTTCCCCTCATCGTAGCATGATCTTGGCCCTATCGGGTTGACGTTGCCCCAATAGCTTTCGGGCGTTGGAACCAGTTGTGAGTCCCCATACACTTCTGAGGTTGAGGCAAATAGTATCGTGGCGTCTTGTTTTCTAGCCAGCTCCAGCATGTTATAGCTGCCAAGGGAGTTAGCCTGCAACGTTTCAATTGGGCGCCGCTGATAATCTTCTGGGGAGGCGCGGCTGGCTAAGTGAAGAACGTAGTCGTATTTTACGTTGCTTTTAAAGGCGCAAACATCTTTTTTAATGAACTTAAACTCCGGCTTTTTTAATAGATGATCTATATTTTCCAGTTTCCCAGTTGATAAGTTGTCTAGGCAGGCGACCTCAGCATCAGAGTTCATGAGCACATCGACAATCCAGCTGCCGATGAATCCTGCGCCACCGGTGACTAAAACACGCTTTCCCTTAAAATCTTCTCTTTCGAGGTCGCGCTTTATTCTCTCAACGTCTTCAAGAATTATCTGATCAATCACAACTTGGCTCTCCTGCAAAAGTGCTGGTAGGATAGGGATAAGGCTTCCCAGTAGGTTTCCGGATTGCCGACATCTAGCCTAACTTCGTTGGGGTTAAGTTGGAGAGCGTACACTTTTAGGCCCCAATCAATGAGCTTCTGGATAGCGTCAGTGAGCTGAACCTCCCCTCCCTTGTCAGGGGTAGTCTTCTGTAATGCTTTAAAGATGGTTGGGTGAAAGGCGTAGATGGGCATGATGGCGAGGTTGGTTGGCGGCTTCTCTGGCTTCTCGATCGCCGCCGTAACTTTATAAACTCCCTTCTCTACTTCCTCGCCCTTGATGACGCCGTATTGCCTTGGGTCCTCCATCTCTTGCACAAGGAAAACTGCATCAGCGTCAAACCGTTCATAAACTTTCGTCAACAACTTGAGGTGTTCAGCGTTTTTTGAAATGATGTAGGTGTCACCTGCATGAACGAGGCACCGTTCATTCTGCACAAAGGGCTGAGCCATCAACACGGCGTCCCCGAAACCTTTCGGCTCAGGCTGATTCACCCAAACAATTGTAGATGTCTTAAGCTTCGTGTAAAAGCCGTCCAGGTCCGAAGCCTGATCACCCCTCCCCTTATTCTTTAACATAACCACTGAATTATGGTCAGGTGTAAAATGATCTTCAATACTACGCTTTCCCCTACCCACCACAAAACAAAACTCGCGAAAACCAAAATCACAAAGTTGCTCAAAAACCATTTGCAGCAAAGGCTTCACGCCTGCTCCACCATTTGATAACCTAGAAAAAATGGGAAGCATCTCCTTAGGTTGCTCCTTGGTGGCCGGAAATAGACGGGTTCCCAAACCAGCCGCTGGAACTACAACTTTTCGAATTATCAAAGTTAACCAACCTCATGTTTTATCAGTAAATGCATATATAAATAATGCAGAAATTCGTGCAACACGGAAAATGAGGTTGGGGATCATGCGTCTAAAAAGTGTATCAATTATTGGAATAGGCTATGTCGGCTTGTGCACGGCGGTTGGATTTGCAAGCAAGGGCTATAAGGTTATTGCATCGACGCACAACCGTGAAAAATATGACCTAATAAACAGAGGTGTGCCACCTTTCTACGAACCCGACCTAGAAAAATGGCTGCGGAAGGTTGTGAGAAAGGGTTACCTCAAGTGTGTGCTAAACCAGACCTACGAAGCAGTGTTGAAAACGGATGTTAGTTTCAATGCTGTGGGCACTCCAAGTTTACCAGACAGAAGCATTGACTTACAGCACATTAAAAAGTCTACACGTGAAATTGGAGAAGCATTAAGCAAGAAAGATGCGTATCATTTGGTGGTGGTTAAGAGCACCGTTGTGCCGGGCACCACGGAAAACGTGGTTAAACCCATCCTTGAAAATTACTCTAAAAAGCGTTGCGGTCCTGACTTCGGCCTGTGTATGAATCCTGAATTTTTGCGGGAAGGTTCTGCCCTACGCGACACTCTGTATCCTGACCGAATCATTATTGGAGAGTACGATAAGAAATCCGGCGATGTTCTAGAAGCTCTGTACCAAGACTTTTACGGCGATAAAACGCCTCCGACGATTAGAACAAACCTCCCAACTGCTGAACTCATCAAATACACCAACAACGCCTTCTTAGCCACAAAAATTAGCTTCGTCAACACCATCGCTAACATCTGCGAGAAAATCCCTGGCGCAGATGTAACGGTCGTAGCCAAGGGTGTGGGCCTAGACAGACGCATCAGCCCACTGTTCCTGAACGCTGGACTGGGGTACGGCGGTTCATGCTTCCCCAAAGATGTCAAAGCCTTGATCGCCTTCTCCAGAAGTTTGGACTATGATCCACTGCTTCTCAACGCTGTTGAAAACGTGAACAAAGTCCAACCTTACAAAGCTGTTCAGTTGAGCAGAAAGCTCCTAGGCAATCTGCAGGGTAAGCGAATAGCCGTTCTGGGCCTAGCTTTTAAACCCAACACTGACGACATGCGCGAAGCCGTCTCCATAAAGATCATTGAAGAGCTTCTTGAAGAGGAAGCTGATGTTATCGCTTACGATCCATCGGCGATGATTAACGCCAAAAAGATCTTTGGAAACCATGTTAGGTACGCGTCTTCTTCCATCGAGTGCATTAAGGGGGCTGACTGTTGCATAGTCGTCACCGAGTGGGACGAATTCAAAAAACTTCAACCCGAAGATTTCGTCAAGAATATGCGCCAACCCATTTTGATCGACGGACGAAGAGTCTACAACCCAAAACAATTCAGTCAAAAACTCAAGTTTGCAGCCATAGGACTCAGATAAATTAGAGAATATCAAAACTTTCCTCACTTTTAGATCAGATTCTATTATCACAAATAATATTTCTTCATAACATAGAGTAAGAAGGGGTGAGTGATAGTGAAGATAAGAAAGGTAGCTGTTTTGGGCGCTGGGCTGATGGGACACGGGATTGCTCAGGTTGCGGCTCAGGTGGCGAAATATGAGGTTAGTTTAAGAGATGTAAAGCAAGAGTTTCTAGACAAGGGAATGAAAATGATACAGAGTAGTTTGCAAAAGTTTGTAGACAAGGGGGAGATATCCGAGGAAGAGATTAGCGAAACCTTAGGCAGAATCCATGTGACACTAGATTTAAAAGAAGCGGTGGCAGATGCTGACCTAATAATTGAGGCGGTTCCCGAGAACGTTGAAGTCAAAAGAAGCATAATTGTGGATGTTAAGAAATTCGCTAAAGAAGACGCGATAATGGCTTCGAACACTTCTTCTATCAGCATCACCTTGCTCGCATCAGCTGCGCCTAGACCAGAAAAGTTTTGCGGCATGCACTTCTTCAACCCTCCACAACTGATGAGATTGGTGGAAGTTGTCAGAGGGCCTAAAACGTCTGACGAGACCGTTGACGCAGTGGTTGAGGTGGCTAAAAAGATGGGGAAAGAACCGGTTGTCGTTAAGAAGGACTCTCCCGGTTTCATCGTGAACAGAATTCTGATTCCAGCGTTGAACGAGGCTCTCTATCTCGTTTGGGAGGGGGTTGCAGATCGAGATGAAATTGACAAGGCTATAAAGCTTGGGTTAAACTGGCCTTGGGGCCCGTTGACGCTGTTAGACAATGTGGGCTTAGACACAACCCTAGCCATACTAGAAGTTTTTCAAAGAGAAATGGGAGAACTAAAATACCGACCCTGCCCGTTGCTTACACAAATGGTTAAAACTGGCGTTTTGGGCAGAAAAACTGGAAAGGGCTTTTACGACTGGAAAAAGGGATAGATCGTTGGTGAGGGTTAATGGAATTTAAGAATATCCTTTATGAAAAGAGTGGGAGCACAGCCACAATCACAATTAATCGCCCAGAAGTACGTAACGCCTTAGACGAGGAAACAATTCTAGAATTTTTGTCAAGACTTGAGGATGCAAAACGGGACGAAACTATCAGAGTGATCGTTATCACAGGCGCCGGAGACCGAGCCTTTTCTGCCGGCGCTGACATCAAAATGATAAAGGATATGGATTCCTCGAGGGCAGGGGAGGTCTCCAGGGTCGGGCAAAAACTGTGTGACGAAATAGAAGAACTGGGGAAGCCGGTGATAGCTGCCATAAATGGCTACGCTCTAGGAGGAGGGTTGGAGTTAGCCATGGCCTGTGACATCAGGATAGCCTCAGAAAACGCGAGGCTGGGACAGACTGAGATAAACTTAGGGTTGGTTCCGGGATGGGGGGGCACCCAACGTCTTCCAAGATTCGTGGGAAAGGGAGTCGCAAAGGAAATGATATTTACAGGCAAGATGATTGACGCCAAGACGGCTGAGCGGCTAGGTTTGGTGAACGCTGTTGTACCTCCTGACCAGTTAAGTTCTTTTGTTGGAGAACTCGCCAAGGAGATTGCTGACAAACCTCCCATATCAATTAAACTGGCTAAAGAGTTGATTAACAGCAGCTTGGAAACCCGTCTAAGGGTTGGTGAAAACCGCGAAGCCAAGGCTTTCAGCATCGCCGCCTCCACTGAAGACTTTAGAGAGGGCGTGGCCGCCTTCCTTGAAAAGAGAAAACCAAAATTTGAAGGGAGATAGTAGCTGAGAGGTGGAGGAAAAAGCTGTATTTCAACATGAAAAGCAACGCTTGTGGCTTAGGTCAAGCCTGTGTTTGGATTGAGAAGATACAGATAACCGTTGGTTTGGAGGGTTTTGATAGGCATGTCAGCGTCATTTATTGACGCGTACATATAAAATATGTCGTTTTATGCCTCTGATATGCAAAAGTTTATATAAGATATTCACGTAAAGTCAATGTAGATATGTCTAAAAATAGACATATTGTACACGCGTAGAACGCGAAAACAGTTAAATAAAAACCACATAAGGAGGATAAAAATGAAGAAAACGATTACCCAACAAAAAAGGCCAACTTGTAGACATCAATTAAAGAGACTGCTGACAGCGAAAAAAGGTGCCTCCACGGGCATCATTGCCATACTCTTGGTCCTTGTAACCATCATTTCAGGCTTCTTCTTTTATAGCTACGTAGCCGGACACATCGGAGCCATGCAAAACGACTTTCAAGAGCAAATGGAACTATTGTTCCTAAAATCCTTCAACATTAACAGCACACACATAATATCTTTCATTGGAAACAAGGGCTTTTGGGCCATAAGCATAGTAAGCGCCTACGTTAATGATCAAATTGCAAATATCTTGCAAAGTGTCCAGATCGGAAAGGATTCTGTGGAACCAGTTTACATACGTGGGACGTTCACTACAGGATTGACCTACACTGTTAAGTTAGTAACCAACTTCGGCAGTTCCATAAGTTTCGACATACCATACATGTGAAGGAAGCCCTCCATTACGAACAAGCAAACAGCGAAATGTGGGGTTCTTCAGTAAAGAAAACAGAAGTGTAGTGACGATTTTTTTAGAAGAGCTGTTCCTTTCTTATCCACTTCGGAAACCATTTGTAATATTCCAGTGGCTTTACCTGTTTCAGTCCTTTATAAGTTGCTTTTGCCAGCGCTATGTTGCCACGCTTATCCTTGTACAAAATAGCTAGACCTTTCGCCTCCAGCGATTTTAGCAGTTTGTCCAGTTGCTCGTCGCTTATGGCTACCAGCCTCTCTTTCATGTGTTCTCGGCTCATGTAGAGTCCTGGGTTAACTCGATAGTCTTCTGCAAGCGTCTCAAGAATTGATTTTTCACTGATTTCAGTGGTGGTGGGTGGTTTGGTAGTGGAGATGGGAATCCCCAGTTTCTCGTGTATGTGTCGATGCGGCATTTTCATCTCCTCAGCCATGTTTTTTAGTCCCCATCTGTAGATAACTGTCCTCATGACCTCGTTGGTTCCAGCCGCCATTTCATTTACCTTCGCGTCTCTTAGAAAAGATTCAACTGGATAGAACCGTGTCCACCCGTCTCCACCCATCACCTGAACCGCGTCGGTTACTAGCTCCCTGTAAGCCTCAGAGGTGAAAAGCTTGGCTGTAGTTGCTTCTAAAACTGCATCTGCCCCCATGTCTAGAAGGTGAGCAGCGTGATACACGAGTAGTCTAGCGGTTCGAAGCCGCGCGATCATGTCAGCGATTTTAAACTGGTTAGCTTGAAACTCGATGATGGGTTGGTCGAACTGAATTCGCTGCTGGGCGTGGCTAACCGAGTATCTTGTGGCTTCCCGCATTGGACCCAGCATGCCGGCTGCGAAAAGGTTTCTCTCGAAGTTGAGTCCGTTTACAAGGATTTTCCACCCTTCGCCCTCGGCTCCTATCCTATTTTCAACGGGCACTCTTACTTCGTCGAAGTCTAGGTATCCATTAGGTAAGCCAAACCATCCGGAGAGCTCGTTTATCCTTTCTACCGTGAAGCCTGGTGTGCCCTTCTCTACTATGAAAGTGCTGAGGTGGTTGTGCGTGGCTTTGTCTTCTGGGCGGTCGCTTGTCTTGGCATAGAGGCAGTATATGTCGGCTACTCCAGCGTTGATTATGAACTTTTTCTTGCCGTTGATCACGTATTCGTCGCCCTCACGCTTCGCTGTTGTTTCTATGCCAGCGGCGTCAGAGCCGACGACTGGTTCTGAGATGCAGATGGCTCCCAACAGGTCGCCTATGGCAATTCTGGGAAGCCACCTCTTCTTCTGCTGGTCGTTTCCAAACCTTAAGAGTTGTTCTGTGCCGCCGATTATGGTTGTGATGTAGGCTCCTGCCAGGGCGAAGCATACCCGGCTGAGTTCCTCGGATATGATGCAGCAGCCGGTTGCGCCCATGCCTGTGCCTCCTTGCTCTTCTGGGATGGGAGCTCTAAGCCATCCTCTTTCAGCTACTTTTTTCAAAAGGTCGGAGGGGAACTCTCTCGTCCAGGCGATTTCCTCTCCTCTTGGTATGTTCTCGTCCGCGAATTTTCTAGCCTTATCCGCGAGTTTCTTGTGTTTTTCACTCCACCAAGGGTATGTTTCCATCATCTTCCACACACGGCGTTAGTTAAACTTATGAAGGCACTTAAAACTTACTAAGTGGTTGTTTTTCATTTGCATTTTGAACACCTTATGTAAAATGATCATGGAAAAGAATAGCTAGGTACCCGCTTCTAGCCCAGAATGTTGCAGACTCAGACTTAAGATTAGACAATTCTTTCAGCGATAATCTCAGCTATGTCCTTTATCTCAATCTTTAGGTTGTACTTACGGGCTGAATCTAAGAGGTTATGCTTACAAAAGGGACACGCTGAAACTATAACTTCTGCCTCCCTACCAATAGCATCGTCTAATCTCTTTCTCGCAACCGACATGGCTAAGTCTTCAGCTAACGCTTTTAAACCAGCGCCAGCACCACAGCAGAAGGATTTATCCTTAATCCACTCCATCTCAACTAACTCCAAATTTGGGATTTTTTCCAATATTTTTCTAGGCTCTTCATAAATTCCGCAGTGTCTTCCCAAATGGCATGGGTCGTGGTAAGACGCTTTTATTTTGCTCCCGTTCTTAAACTTGAGAGCACCAGACTCGATTAGGCTTGAAATAAGCTCAACTGTATGGAGCACCTTAAAATCTATAGGACTCAGAAGCTTGGGATAGTCGAGTTTAAGCATTCTGTAGCATCCAGCACAGGAGGTAACAACAGTGTCAGTGTCGGTTTTTCTGATGCTTTCTAAATTTGACGTAGCCAATTCTTTTGCAAGGTCTATAATTCCTGCCCTAAAAAACACTGACCCACAACATATTTCGTCGTTCAACATTGTAAAATTAACTTTGGCTTTTCTCAGGATTTTTAAGGTTGCCCGAGCAATTTCGGTTCGTCTATACGCTGATGTACAGCCGACAAAATATAAGATTGGAGCAGTTTTTGGAAGCCTAAGACTCATGTCTACCACCTAAGCTCTTCTTCCAATCAAACCGTCTCTCTCTAGGTTCGCCATATGGATTGAAGGTTCTGCGGGCATTTGACGCTATTCTCTCATGTGGTGCAGCTATTCCTTTTTCAACTATCCTTTGGCGAAGTTTCCTAATCATCTCTGGTACATCTATATCCATTGGACATAGATCCTTGCATTTGCCACAAAGTGTGCATGTGAATGCCTGTGGTGCTGCGGCTTCGAGATCCCTAGTAAATGCGGTTAATATAGCCCCAAACCCACCCATGTAAACATGTTCTCCAAAATATCCTGCAACAACGTTCCACAAGGGGCATTCCATGAGGCATGCTCCACATTTTAAACATGTAAGGACTTCGCGGAAATCTTGGTCTTTCAGTAGAGCTGTTCTACCATTGTCAAGCAGGATGACGTGGACTTCTTTGGGTCCGCTTGCCGGTGTCACGGATATGCGTTCAATATCATTTGATGTGCTTATGCCGCCAATGACGCTAAGGTAGATTATGGCGTCAGCTCCGGTGGTGTAAACTGGCATAACTTTAACATACAAATCTGCAACATCTCTGCTCGGCATGACTTTTTCGATTCCAGCTAGAACAATGTGTTTTGGCGGAACACTTGTTACAAGCCTACCGTTGCCTTCATTTGTGAGCAAGTAGATACTCCCAGTGTCGGCAGTGATGGCATTTGCACCAGTAAATCCCACATTAGCTTCCCAGACTTTTTTCCTCACAAATTCACGTACAAACGCAACCAGTGTTGGCGGGTCTGGTGGCAGCTCTTTTCCCGCGAGTTTGCTGAAATATTCGGCCGCAGTTTCCCTTGGTACTGCTATGGACACACCGGTAGGATGCATAGCCTTGCCCTTCATAATCTGGAGTAGAAGCGCTCCAACATCTGTTTCCCAGACTTCTATTTCATGTTCCTCGAGATGCTCGTTCATTTCTATTTCTTCACTGGCAATACTTTTACCTTTAACCATAAGTTTTGCATTCCAACTTTCACACAGGTCTAAGACTATTTTGTTTGCTTCGTTTCCATCCCTAGCCAGATAGACATGCATGCCGTGGTCTTCCATGGCTTGCTTTGCTTGTTTAACAAGTTCCGGAAGGTTGTCTAAAGTTGCACGTCTTACATCCTTAAGTTCTTCAACCCAGTCTTGAATGCCCTTGAGTTTTTGAAGGTTTTTCTCTTTTCTGGTAAGATAATGGGTTCTTGAACGGACAATAGCGGTCTGCAGGAACGCTTCGTGGGATTTTTCAACCAAACCCTTAAAATATGCTTCAAGTTCAACCATTTCTACCACTCGTTACGTTTTCGCTACGATATTTTCCTAAGGACTACGTTACTGTAACTTATAAAACTATGCGCGCGCATGATTTTAGTTGAAACAAGCCAAAGGAAACATATGGCTAGTTGAAAACGCAAATAATTGAAGTCATTTCCATGTAAGTCTAAGCATGGCAAACCAACAGACGAAGTAGAAACCTGCATATAAACATCGAAAGGTCTATTAATTGAAACTGGGTTGAGCATTTTGGCTGAAGGGCTTTAACATGGGCAAGATTGAGAAGATTAGGAAGCGCGACGGCAGAATCGTCGATTTTGACTCCAACAAGATTGCAGAGGCTATATGGAAAGCGGCGAAAGCCATAGGGGGTAAGGACCGAAAGCTTTCCGTTAAACTGGCTGAACAGGTTGTTGAGACGCTGGAAAAACAGCTCAAGCCGGGTGAAATACCTAGCGTAGAGCAGGTTCAAGACATTGTGGAGAAGACTCTGATAGAAAATGGACATGCAAGAACAGCAAAAGCCTATATTCTGTATCGGCAGAAGCGAGCGGAAATACGAAAGGCAAAGGCTTTGCTGGGTGTGACAGACGAGCTCAAGTTGCCCTTGAACGCCATTCTCGTGTTGGAAAGACGGTATCTTCGTAAAGACGAGAAAGGTAGGGTAGTAGAGTCAGCCAGTCAGATGTTTAGTCGTGTCGCCAAGAGTTTGGCTGAAGTTGAAAAACAGTATGGTAAAAGCAACGCTGAGGTGTCCAAGTACGAGAATGAGTTTTACCGTTTAATGACAAGCCTTGAGTTCCTTCCAAACTCGCCTACACTCATGAACGCAGGCACAATGTTCAGACAACTCAGCGCCTGCTTTGTCCTGCCCGTAGAAGACTCTATAGAAGGAATATTCGACACGTTGAAGGCAGCCGCCATAATTCACAAGACTGGTGGAGGAACCGGATTCTCCTTTTCACGACTTAGGCCAAGAGGAGATGTTGTTAGAACCACAGGTGGCATAGCCTCAGGAGCTATATCCTTTGCCAAGATCTATGACGTTGCGACAGAGGTTATGAAGCAAGGTGGTCGTCGTAGAGGGGCTAATATGGGCATATTGCGCGTGGACCACCCGGAGATTATGGACTTTATCGTTGCAAAGGAGAAGGAAGGCGTGCTTAGAAACTTCAACATTTCAGTAGCTATCACTGATAAGTTTATGGAGGCTGTTGAGAAAGACGGTGACTTTGAGCTGACAAATCCTCGGAACGGTGAGGTTGTTAAGACGCTGAAGGCTAGGGCGATATGGAACCTTATAATAATGATGGCTTGGAAAAACGGTGAGCCTGGAGTTGTTTTTCTTGATACAATTAACCGTCACAATCCAACACCTCGCATCGGACAAATAGAGTCTACAAACCCTTGTGGAGAACAGCCTCTTCTGCCCTACGAATCCTGCAACTTGGGAAGCATTGATGTGAGCAAATTTGTGACTGACGATGGCAAGATGGATTGGGATAGACTGGGGAAGACGGTGAGGCTGGCAGTTAGATTTCTTGACAATGTCGTGGATGCCAACGTCTACACTCTACCTGAGATAAAGAAGATAACCAAAGGCAACCGAAAGATAGGCTTGGGAGTCATGGGTTTCGCCGACATGCTCATCAAAATGGGCATAAAATACGACACAGAAGAAGGCTTACAAATTGCAGAAAAACTCATGAAATTCATAAACGATGAGGGAAAGAAAATGAGCGTGGAGTTAGGCGAGGAGAAAGGAAGCTTTCCAAACTTTAAAGGAAGCATTTGGGAGGAACAGTTCAAGACCATAAGAAATGCTACGGTAACAACCATTGCGCCTACGGGAACCATAAGCATAATCGCTGGGTGCTCCCAGGGAATCGAACCGCTTTTTGCGATCGCCTATGTGCGTGAAGTCGCTGAAAGCCTTGGAAGAAGTCTTGTTGAAGTTAATTCCTTGTTTGAGAACATGGCTTTGAAGGAGGGCTTCTACAGCGAGGAACTAATAAGAAAGATATCAAAAAGGACGTCCATTCAAGATGTTGAAGAGATTCCGGAGCACATAAGGAAACTCTTTGTGTCTGCTCATGACGTAAGTGCAGAGTGGCATGTCAGGATGCAAGCAGCGTTTCAAAAGTATACAGACAACGCGGTTTCGAAAACCATTAACTTCCCCAACTGGGCGACTCCCAGCGACATTGAGAAGGCGTATTTGCTGGCGTACAAGTTGGGATGTAAGGGAATCACTGTTTATCGACATGGAAGCAGAGAAGCGCAGGTTTTGAGGCCTATTGAAAGTGAAGGAACCGTTGCGGACTTCAGTCAAGTGTGTCCAGTCTGCGTTTAGAATAGAGGCAGAAAGTTATGGCTAAGAAGCGTGGAACCATTTATCTGTACACTGGTGAGGGAGGAGGAAAGACCACAAACGCCCTGGGCTTAGCTCTACGATGCTTAGGTCACGGCTACAAGGTCGTGATTATACAGTTCTTAAAATGGTGGAAAAACACTGGCGAATACAAGTTTCGAAAAAAGTTTCACCCCCAATACCAAATTTACCAGTTTGGAAGAAAAGGCTGGGTTGGACTTGGCAATTTGGATGAGAGGGATAGGGAACTGGCGAGGAAAGGCTTAGAGTTTGCGAAGAAAGTTGTGAAGGAGAAACCTAGGCTCCTCGTTCTGGACGAGATTAATCTGGCGTTGTATTGCAAGCTTCTAGACGTGAACGAGGTGATTGAGTTTCTGAAGATAGTGCCGAAGGAGACTAATGTTGTGTTGACTGGAAGGTATGCTCCTAGGGAGCTTGTGATATTTGCTGATTTTGTTAATGAGATTGTGGATATGAAGCATCCGGAGGAAATTCCGACGGTGAGGGGGATTCAGTATTAAAGATCTGAGGCTTTTCTATTCTTTGGATGAGAATCTGTCTTTGTAGAAGGTTATTAAGAGGCAGAGCAAACCAACAGATGTTAGGGCAACTTCTCCAACCAAGATGAGTTTGTTGGTTTCGCCGACCAAAATGTATCCGTAGAAGAAGAAGATGATTAGATGGACTAGGACCCAGCTTATGCATGCTAAGGCTATGCCTATTCCCATGGCTTCTCTGAATATTCGGAGGATGAGTTCTTTGTCGAGCTTGCCCATATTTGATTTTTGAGCGTAACGGTTCTTTTAGGGGTTATGAAATGTGTATACGTAGTCAGAAGATGTAGTTGCCCTTGCGATTTTATGTAAAAACCTTTTGGTATGATGGCTTGTCGAGTTCTGTCTCAGTTTTAGTGTAAGCAGTTTTTCTAGGAAAATACTGTTTTTCAACATTCTACCTTTATTAAGCTCCAAATATGAAGGGAGCTGGTATGCACGTCAGTAGAGAAGGCGGGTCAGAGTCGTACTTAGCTGTAGTAGGAAGGTAGATGTCTCAAACTAAGCATTAAGCAGTAGCATGTTTCTTAGAAAACTTTGAATTTCCTTATTTGCTTTTGTGATGACGTTTATGTTTTGTTCTCCCTTTTCGGTTAGTATATAGACTCTTTTTCGCTGGTTCCAACGGGCCTTTATCAATCCGTTTCTTTCCATGGAGTACACTAGGGAATAGACGGTGCCTGAGCTCATTAGGATGCCGTATTTTTTATGAACGTGTGAGATAACATCGTATCCGCTCATAGGGCTATTCTTTAACTCTGATAGGATAATTATGTCCATGAAACTTTTGATTACTTTTTTATGTAACTTTTCCACTATTTTCGTGGACAAGTGGTCGGACTCCAAGTCAGAATATTTACGTTTGTGTATATTTTAGTCTATAAAATTTTCTATTTAGTCGGATTCAGAATCCGACATTGAGGCAAGGTATATTAGGATAAATTGGCTTCGGAATCCGAGTTAAAGGGATTACATTAGCCTTGTTATGAAAGGAGAGTGAACTGAGAAATGGAAGGTTTTGGTGAGTTGTTGTTTCAGGCTATAGATGCTACTATGAGGCAGGTGTTTGGAGATTCTGCTTCCGAGTTGATTTATAGACTCATGGAAAGGCAGGTTATGGTGAAGCGAGAAGAGATCGGCGAGAATATTGAAGTTTTCTATTCCTACTTGGAGAAGTTGCTTGGGTCGGAAGGGGCGCAGATTATACAAGCTGCCAGCCTTAAACGTTTTTGCCTTAAGCTGCGGCGAGAATACGAGGAGATAGAAAAGTATTTTTCCTTTCTCGACCAGCTCTATGAAACTAAGTTCAAGCTTTTGATGTCGCTGTTGGAAGAGAAACGTTCGGCGTGTAACTGATGACTTTTAGAAGCATTTTTGATTTAGATTCCGAATATGAACATTTACTTCTGATACAGACTTCACTTTCATACAACTTAAATCCAACAATCCCGAGGACCTCTACTAGGCAAAATGGCGTGGTGGCAGAAGTTATTGGGATGAGTAAAGGGCTTTACGCCGTGGAAAAGCTGGACGATCTGCTGTTCGAAGTGATAGATGAAACCATGAAGGAGGTTTTTAAAGAAGAAGGTGCCAAAGCCATTTACAATTATCTAGCGAACAACTCTCATTTGAAGCTAGAAGAAATCGCTGAGAAACCAGAGGTTTTTTCTGCTGGCTTAGAGAGGCTGCTGGGTTCAGGGGCGTCGGTTATAGAGAATTTGATTCTTAAGAATTTGTACCGTAAGCTTGGGTTGAAATTTGAGGAGAAGAAAGGCTACGAGTTTTCGGATTATATAAGGGAGTTAAAGGAGGAATGACTGGCTGGTGTCAGCAGTATTAGGAGGATTCGTATGAACATTTTCGCTTTGTTTTCTTTGTTTGCTAGTGTGCTTTCTATTTATCTAGGAAACTTCGTTTATCATTTGGATAAGAAGAAACTGTTAAACAAAATTTTCATGTTCTTTAGTTTGTCATTATCCTATTGGGCTTTTACCGAATTTATGTATCGTCAGGCGGATAGTCCTGACACTGCCTATTTATGGCTGAAGATAGGTGTTTTTTGGCCTTTTGTTTTTAGCTTTTTTATTCATTTTACCCTTGCTTTTACCGAGAAGGAAAAATTATTAGAAAATAAATTGACCTATTTTCTGATATATGTTCCAGCAGCTATTTTTTCTGCCATTGAGCTGACTACAAACTTAATGACTGCTGGACCGGCAAAAAAGTTCTGGGGGTATACATACGCTATTCCAGAAGATTTGTGGCTTTTCTGGGTAAGCGACATTTGGGCTTTTGGGTTGGCATTTTTGGCACTTTTCCTATGTGTCGGATACTATTTCAAAGTGACTGATAAAAAGAAAAAGCAACAGGCCAAATATGTGAGTATAGGCTTTTCCATTCCTCTTTTCGCGGGTCTTTTAACAGAAGGATTAGCTCCTTTGTTACAACTTGAAATTCCAGAGTTAAGCGTTACCTTTACCACTGGATTAGCCTTTTTTGTTGCATATGCGATTTGGAAATATGAATTGTTCACTTTAAGTCCGGCAACAGCAACAGAGAACATTATCTCTACAATGCCTGATTTTCTAATTCTGGCCGACCCGAAAGGAAAGATCTTGACGGTAAATCGGTCTATGCTCAATATTTTAGGATATAAAGAAAATGAACTCGTTGGTAAGTCAGCAGATACATTGTTTGTGGAAGAACGATTTAGAAGCGAAATGTTGAGAAAACTGTTAAAAGATGGCGTTTTGAAAAATTATGAGACAAAATGGAAAACAAAATCTGGTGAAGAAATTCAAGTCAGCTTTTCTGGTTCTGTGGTGAGAAGCAAAGAAGGACAAATTGTTGGAATTGTTGGCGTTATCCGCGACATCACGGAACGCAAGAAAGCGGAAGAAGAATTGATTTCCCTGTCTAGCGCTGTAAAGATGTCTACGGATAGCATTGTAATTGGTGACCTTGATGCCAAAATTATAGATGTTAATGAAGCTACCCTAAAAATGTACGGCACTGACGACAAAAGGGACTTGATTGGAAAAAACTCCTTTGATCTTATTGCTCCTGAAGATCGAGAAAAAGCGTTGGCGGGTATGAAGGCGGTTCTGGAAAAGGGATACGTCAAGAGTCGAGAGTATCGTGTTATCACCAAGGATGGCAGCAGAATTCCAGTGGAGATGAACACAGCCCTCATGAGAGACGCGGATGGCAAACCAATAGGATTTGTAGCCATAAGCAGAGACATTTCTGAGCGCAAGCGGGCGGAGGAGGCTTTAAGAGCATGGGGAGAAAGGTATAGAAGTTTGGTTGAACTTGCTCCTGACAGCATAATGACTTTCGACCTTAAGGGGGTGGTTACATCATGCAACACCGCTTCAACGAGAATGTCAGGCTATTCTAAAGATGAACTCGTTGGCAAACACTTTGCAAAAGTAGGAGTACTCCGAGCGAGAGACATTCCAAAATACCTAAAAATGCTTCCTTCCACTGTAAAAGGAAAAGTGCCTGAACCATTTGAGGTTATCTATCAACGCAAGGATGGAACTCTCGCTGTTGGCGAGGTCCATATAAGTTTGATGAAAGAAGGAGGCAAGACAATAGGTATTCAGGCTATAATGAGAGACATCACCGAACGCAAGCAAATGGAGGAAAAGCTAAGGCAATATTCAGAACATTTAGAAGAGCTTATTCAAAAAAGAACCGAAGAACTGTTAGAATCGGAAAAAAGGTACTCTGTCTTAGTAGAGGAAGCAAGCGACGGAGTTGTAATACTTCAAGATGGAAAAATAGTCTTCGCAAACAAGAAAGCCGCCCCAGAAATTGTCGGATATTCAAGAGACGAATTAATTGGGATGCCTTTTGAGAAACTAGTGGACGAAGAATATCTTCAACTTGTAAAAGAGCGATATGAGCGGAGATTGCGAGGAGAAAAAGTTCCATCAACATATGAACTTGAATTTATAGCCGAAAGTGGCGAACGCGTTCCAGTTGAGCTTAGCGCCACACTTATAAATTATCGAGGTCGCCTTGCAGACCTCATCATTATGCGAGACATAAAAGAGAGAAAAAGAATGGAAGAAGAGCGTTTAAGGCTAGAAAAACTAGCAGCCATAGGCGAACTAGCAACAATGGTGGGGCACGACCTCAGAAACCCCCTACAATCAATAGAAAACGCAACATTCGTCATCACCAATGAGATGTCACAATGTGCGGGTACACACTCCCTTTTGATTCCCCAAAAAGCCATGGAAATGCTCCAAATCATCAACGATTCAGTTAACTACGCCGACAAGGTAATAAGAGATCTGCAAGATTTCTCGACAACAAGAAAACCCATACTAAAAGAAACCAACATCAACACAATAGTAAAGGAAACCCTATCACTAGTCGAAACACCAGAAAACGTGGAACTCGTCACAGAACTGCGCCTCCTTCCATGGATAAAAGCTGATGACGGCATGATAAAACGGGTTTTTCTGAACCTGGTAACAAACGGAATACAAGCGATGAAGAACGGAGGAACACTGAAAGTCTCAACTAAAAAAACACGGAACTTTATTGAGGTTAGTTTCAAAGACACAGGCGTAGGCATCTCGGAAGAAAACATGAAAAAAATCTTCATTCCCTTCTTCACCACGAAAGCCAAAGGCATGGGTATGGGCTTACCGATCTGCAAGAAATTCGTCGAAGCTCACGGCGGCAACATTGAGGTAGAAAGCAAAGAAGGAAAAGGATCAATTTTCACGGTTAAACTGCCCATCCAACAAGAAAACGGAGGTGAAAAAACTTGACGAAGAACAAATCCAGCATCCTCGTAGTGGAGGACGACACAAACATACGAGAAACCCTAAACACCATACTCCAGCAAAAAGGATACAACACAGACACCGCAAAAAACGGACAAGAAGCCATACAAAAATCAAAAGCCAAATTCTTCAACCTGGCATTGTTAGACATTAAACTTCCAGACATGGAAGGCACAAAACTCCTCACAACCATGCACGGAAGCCTGCCAAAAATGATGAAAATAATGATCACCGGCTACCCCTCACTAGAAAACGCCATGGAAGCCCTAAACCTGGGAGCAGACGCCTACATCATAAAACCAGTCAAACCCGAAAAACTCCTAGCGCTCATAGAAGAAAAACTAGAAGAACAAAGTCAAACTGAAAAGATGACGGAAGGAAAGGTAACAGAATGGATCAAAACACGAGCACGCAAACTAGAAGAAAGCCTCCAGAAATAACTTATGTACCCCACATCTTTTAACAAACCCCACTCCGCCTACCTTTTATAAGTTATAAAATAACGATTTTTTCCATTCTTCCGCAATTTTATAGCTAGCTAGCTAGCGCCAATGCAATCCACCCAACAACCATAAAGAATTAAGTCGAATCAAAAGTCCGAGTCGAAACAAACCCTAACCAATAAAAGATTATTTTTCCAAACAACCAAACACACTAAGGAAAACTAGTTTATGCATTTCGTAAATAGAACGTGAGATCAGATGGAAATAGATATAAATTCAATCCGGCCAAGCCCGTACCAGCCTAGACTAATCTTCAACCAAGAGGATCTAAAACAGGAAATAAAGAAAGACGGACTCCTCAACAACCTAGTAGTTCGCAACCGAGGCGACTTTTACGAGTTGATTGATGGCGAAAGAAGGTGGAAAGCCCTCAAAGAACTTGGATGGAAAACCGTACCCGTCCGAGTGGTCGATGCAGACGACGCAAAGGCCAGACTGTCAGTTTACAAATTGAACAAGATCCGAGAAAACTACACAGTTGAAGAGGAAGCGAGATACTTCAAGAAGCTTAGAGATGAAGGCATGACACCGCGGGAGATAAGCAAAAAACTAAATGTAGATTCTCGCTGGGTCATAGCGCATCTTAACGTATTCAAGTTTCCTGAAGACACTCAGAAAGCCGTATGGACCAAACAAATAAGTATGTCACACATAACAGCGCTCGAAAATGTAATAGGCAGAAACATCAAAGAGGCTGTGCTCATTATCAATGAAATCCTTAGAAGAAAACTTACCGCATCTGAAACCCAAAAAATTGACAACAAGCGTGCGAAGGAACTGAAAGCAAGAATTAAAGAAATGCGCATAAGGGAAGCAGAAAAAGTATTGCCCGCCATTGCACTTAAAGCTCCCAAATTAGAGACACCAGAAGACTTTGAGAAGGCTGCTGAAGTTCTTATGGAAAAAGCAGAGGAGATGCGTGAGGGAGCCTCAAAGCCCGGAGAGATTGATAAGATAGCAAGAGGCCTTGAAGAAAAGGAAGAGAAGAAAAAAGAAATGGAGGAAGTCAAGGGAGAAATATCAATGCAAATCATAAAGAGCTTACGAGAGAGAATCGAAGCATTAGAAAAAGAGAAAGAAAATCTCCTAGAGAAGAAAGGCTTTCTCACAGACGCATTAAGTTTCAATTGCCCTCACTGTAATCATCCTTGCATTATCTATCGTGAAGGGGACAGCTACTGGGTAGAGTAACACACTATGACTGTACCTACCTTGCATGCACTCATAGACACAGAGAGGAAGTTTATGGAACTGCTAAGAAATCTGCGGGAAAAAATCGAAACGTTAGAGAAGGAAAAAGCAGATCTTTTGGCAGAGATAGAGAACCTCAAAGAAAAGGGCGAAGCTAAGGCTCGCGAGTTAGAAAATGAAGTGGCAATGCTTAGGAAAGAAGTGAAAGCCCTTGAAAAACTTTTGGCTGTCAAAGAAAAAACGAAATAGAGAACATATCCAAAACAAAAATTTTCTTGAAGCAAGATCTATGAAAGAGAAAAAGTGCAAAACAACAAAGTGTAAAAGATAAAGGGCAATAAACAAAAAAGAGAAATTACTGGATATCTTAATGGCAAATGAATTAAAGGTTTGAACCGAACTATTTTAAATGACCTAGATACTGGGGAGGCATAGACTTTGCTTTTTCAACTTGTGGATGAGTTGCTTATTTGTTTGGAACAGTTGAAGCCACGAGAGTTCAGTGTGGTTGTTATGCCAGACTTTTTCCTAGATCGATTGGTAACGTATGAGGGAGACATTGAACAACTTTCTAGAGTTCTCGCTGAGGTTGCGAGGCACAAGGGAGGAAGCGTCCACGGGGTCAAGCAGAAAGAGTTGAGGGGTGGAAACGCGGCGAACACCGCCGCCGCCCTAGCAGCTTTAGGCGCCAAGGTTTATCCCATAATCAACACAAGCCCGCTGGGACTTCATTTACTCAAGTTCTATCTTGAACCCTTTGAAGTAGACCTCTCCCACGTGAAAACAAGCGGCGCCATAGCGCTCACCACAGCCTTTGAGCTCACCCACCAAGAGGGAAAGGTGAACGTGATGATGAGCGACCTCGGCTCCCTACCTGAATTTGGTTTAAACGACCTCACCTCTGAGGATTTTCAGCTGTTGGGGGAAGTTGACTACGTTTGCGTGTTTCACTGGTCGGGAACCAGGCGTTGGGGAACCGAGCTGGCTGAAGGGGTTTTCCACCATGTCAAGGAGGAGGGGAAAGGAAAAACGTATTACGACACGTCTGATCCAACTCCAAAAAAAGAGGGCATTCATAAACTTGTAAAGAGAATACTTCTGAAAGACGTTGTAGACATTTTCAGTGTCAACGAAAACGAAGCATTTTGGTACGCCTCCCAACTAAGCAAAGAGACTAGACGTCTTCAGAAAACCTTGAAACCCGAAGAGTTGGCGAAAGAGTGCGCCAGAATCTTAGCAGAGAACCTTTCCGCTCGCATCGATCTCCACACCACTACTTTTGCCGGATCTTTCACATCCGAAACAGAGGTTGTTGTGCCAGCTTTTAGGGTTCCAGTTTTAAGGGTTACAGGCGCTGGGGATGCTTGGAATGCTGGCAACATCTTCGGCGATGCTCTCGGTTTTCCAGACTCTTGCAGGCTAACCTTGGCGAACCTAACTGCCGCCTACTACATTTCAAGTCCTACCGCGGAGCATCCTACACTGCCCAAGCTTAAGGAGTTTTGCTCTGGATCAGCTTAAGAGTTGTTGAGGGTTGAGGACCAGCCTAAAAGAGAGAATAACGTGAAATAATAATCCATTAACGAAAACAACAAAAAAGTCTTTTAACAACCATAACAAAATAAGCGAAGGGTGAAAACTTGTCAGTGGCCCAAAGAAAATTCTTCGGAGAAATAACAGCCCTACTTGACAAAACAGTCACAGTAACAACAATAGATGGAAAAGAATACACAGGAACTCTCACAGGAATAAACCCGGAAACACTAAGCCTGTGCCTAGCAGAAGCTAAAGACCAAAAAGGAAAACCCATACATAGGGCATTCTTAAACGGCACAATTATCGCCCAAATTCTTGCTGTAGAAAAACCCTTTGACCTCAAAGCATTAGCCGAACGACTCGAAAAAGTTTTCCCAAGACTGGTTAGACTCTACGAAGACAAAGGTTTCATCTGGGTCATGGACAAAGTCAAAATCACCGAAAACGGAGTAGTAGAGGGCACAGGACCAGCCGCTGAAAGAGTCCAAAAGGTGTATGACCAGTTTCTCAGTGAAATGACAAAATAAGTTTCATTCACTAACTTGTCGTGGACTATCGTTCCTCTGTTTCGGCTAGGACACTGTTATATCTTGTTGTTTGCTCTCAATCCTGAGTTACAAAAGTAACTTTGCTTGTTTAAACGAATTTAGAGAATCATTATTTATGGCAGAGCGCAAAGTTTAAGACTCTCTACAAATGATTTCCACTCACACTGCCTATTCCAGACGCGAGGTTTAACGACTTGAGCGCCGAAGCAGCATTAGAGGAGAAGAAAGCTCGCATTCTCATGAAGCTTCGAGGATACCGACTGATAAAGCGGGAGGAAGAGAAAAACGCCATCAGTTTTAAAGTTAAGATGCCCAGAGAGGAAAAAACTGCGCTCATCTGGGCTATACCCACCCAAGAAACGGTTGGAGTTCAGTACATCAACCAACTAAAGAAAGCCATGAAAGAAGCGGAAGTCGAAAGGGGAATTGTCATCACCAGTGGACGGTACACCTCAGCAGCCAAGGTCAATGCTAGGAAAAAGGGAATAGAACTGATCCCGAGAATCTTTCTGTCCTTCGATATCTTTAAACACGAGCTCGTTCCAAAACACGAATTGCTAGAACCCGAAGAAAAGGAGAAGATACTAGCGGAATATCGTGTACAACCCTATCAACTGCCTCAGATCAGAGCTTCGGATCCCGCGGCCAAGGCTATCGGCGCTAGGCCAGGAGACATCGTTAGAATCATCAGGAAGAGCCCAACCGCTGGAAGATATGTTTCGTATAGGTATGTGGTCGAGGGCTAAACTCACATTATTGAGAAGGAGCTTACACAGTTTCTCTGGCGACTGTTAAAATTCTCACGTAGTCAGCTGTGTCGTCGCAGCTGTCAGCCACATGCTCCATCTCCTCGATTAAATCTTTAAGTAGCAAGATTGTGGCGGCGTTCATCTTATCTGAGTGTTTAAGGAGCATCTCCTTAGATTTGAGATATTTTTCGTCAACTCTACCTTCTATTCCGTCGATTTTTTTTGCAAGTTGCATGGCTTCTACGGGGTTTGTTCCCAGCTTCTCGATAGCCTCACGGAGGGTAGTTGCACAGTCCACTAGGTCTTTAGAGGTTTCAGCCAATTGTTTCCACATTTCTCTTACGACCTTTGCACTTAAAAGGAGGATGACAGCTCTCGCCGCATCTTTAACATGGTCCGCCATTTCGTCCAGCCTTTTCACTAGGTGCATGATGTCTTCTCGATCCTTTGATGGTAGGCTGCCTCTCGTTAGCTCCTCGAAAACGGTTCTTCTGAGTTCGTCGATTTCATGTTCTATTTTAGATAGCTTTTCGAAGGATGCCTTTGCTTTTTCTTTCTTGCCATTTAAAGCTGCGTTGATGGATTTTTCCAGTTCAATTACCGTGTCTATTGCCAGTGTCATTTGTCTGTCGGCGATCTCTAAGACTTTAGACTTTCGTCTTTTAGTGAACCATTTTTCCATTGTGTCCACCTTTAATTATTAGAAGTCATATTATGTTTACACCTATACCCTACAACGTATATTTTTAATAATCTTTTCCTCCCTTTTCATTCGAGGGCTAGCTCCGTTTTTAGACCTTTTTCAGGGTATGGGAAAACAAAGTTTTTCTCAGTCGGAAAGCTGACTGTAACTTTTTCCCCGATGTTAAACCATTCCGTAATTAACGCTGGGCGAACAGCTACCACTAAGTCTCCATTGTCAAGTCGAATTTGACATCTTACATTAGTTCCTTCAAATCGAAACCCTTCAACGTGGCCGAAGATCGAGTTCACTTTTCTTTTTTTGTCCTTCTCAACCGTTAGAACCTCTGGTCTTATGGCTATGACTACCTTATCTCCCTCTTCATGTGTCCTATCCACTGTAGAAACAAAGAATCCTCCGCGAAGCTCGATTATTGATTCTTTTTTATTCGTTTTTGAGATATAGCCTTCTAAGAAGTTTGATTCTCCAATGAAGTGGGCTACGAATATATGTTGTGGGTTCATATACAATTCTTGCGGAGTTCCAACCTGCAACACTTTTCCTTTCCTCATCACAGCTATTCTGTCGGAAATGGCCATAGCCTCTGCTTGGTCGTGAGTTACATGTATACCGGTCAATTCAAGGTCTTTCACAAATTTTCTTAATTCATATCTTAGTTCATTTCTAATTTTAGCGTCTAAAGCGCCTAAGGGCTCGTCTAACAGGAGTAGTTTGGCGCCTGCAGTTAGTGCTCTAGCTAGAGCAACCCTCTGCATCATCCCTCCACTTAATTCTGACGGAAAAGCATCTAAACGTTCAAAAAGCCTCACCATTTCCAACATTTCACGTCCAAGTTTTTCACTCTCCTTACGTCCCAACGCCCTTACTCTTGGACCGTAGGTTACGTTGTCCCAAACATTCATGTGTGGAAAGAGTGCATACTGTTGAAAGACAAATCCTATGCCCCGATCTTCGGGAGGAACAGAATTAACAAGACGATTTTCAATGTAAATCTCGCCTTTGTCCGGCTCAATCAAGCCCGCAATTAGCCTAAGTAGGGTGGTTTTGCCGCAACCACTCGGACCTAGGAGACAAAAATATTCTTTGTCGTGAATTTGGAGGCTAACATTGTCGACTGCAACAATCTTGTTAAACTTCTTTGTGATATTAACCAGCCGGACTTCCGGCATCTAGGCGACCTCCTTGAATCTACGAGGTGATATAGAGATAATTTCCATATTAACCATGCTAATACCTTCCTCTAACTAATAATCTTAAAACTAGCAAAATTACAAAAGAAAGCAGTACCAATATGCCGCAACCCAGTCCGATATCAAGTGGAGTAGCTTCAACTGCGCCCTTAACCCAGTCAACCAATAAAACTGGAGCAGTTCTCAGCTGAGTTACTACAGCTAAAGTGGCACCAGTCTCGTCAACGCTCCTAGTGAAAACCATGATTGCACCTGCAAAAAGTGAATATTTTGTCAAGGGTAGAATAATGGTTCTAAACGCGGTGAATGGGCGTCCACCTAAAGTTCTTGCCGCGTTCTCAAGGTCTACATCTATTCTTTCGATGGCAGCAGCCATTGATCTGACGAAGTATGGGTATGTGATTGAAAGGTGGGCGAAGGTTAACAATCCGATTTCAGGTATGAATGCAACATTTTTCCAAAAAATGCTGAGAGAAACTCCCAACGCAATGGATGGAACTATCAAAGGAATGTTAACTAACACATCTAAAATTGATGAAAGAGTCGTCCCTAGCCTTTTCCTCGCGATAAGCACAGCCATTGGCAAGCCAACCATCGTATTAAGCAAGGTGACAACGACTCCCAAAAAATATGATAAGATGAGACTTTGCCAGTATCCATGCCATATGCCAACACCCCTTGCCGCTTGACTTATCGTTCCGTTTGTCACGGCGTGAAATGCTGGCAGAGCCACGAAAAGAGAGGGAATAAGAACTAAAAGCAGAAAAACTAAAAGTGATGAAGTGTTCCTCACAGCCGATACGCCAGAACTACTTAGTTTTCTCTCAGCTACTGGCCAAACACTCTTTATGGGCATCTTCAGTCTTGGACCCAGCAGTCTTATCGTTGCAAAAATTCCACACGAAATTACTATGAGAATGAAACTAACAAAGACCAGTGGACTCTCATAACCAAGGTCTCTAGCGTTTTTAATGAAAATTGGCCCATTTTCAAAAAATACACCAGCAACCATCAGGGTTGCTCCGGTTTCAGAAATTGATCGGGCAAACGCCAGCGTGAAAGATGCTATTAAGGATGGTTTCAGAATAGGAAAGGTAACGGTTCTGTCCGCGGTGAAGGGTGGGGCACCCAAGGTTCTCGCCGCTTCTTCGTATTCTCTTTTGTAGTCGAGGATCGCCCCAACCATTACTCTAACCACGACAGGATAGGAAAATGCAAAATGGAGCAAAATAACAAGAAGCCAGCCTGGCGACACAAGACTGCCTCCGAAAAGGGAAGAAATGCCTTCAGGTTTACTCCAGAATAAAAGCAAAGAATAACCAAGAGTTGCGGTAGGTACAATGAAGGGTACGTCAACAAAGGTGTCGAGGACGTTTAACCATCTGGATTTCCCTCTCGCAACAAGCCAAGCGGTTGGTAACCCAGCAACCATGTCGATGATTGAAACAAAGATAGCAATGGCGAAGGATGCATATATTGCCGCTGTTGCCCTAGACATCAAGCTGGGATTCTTAAAGATCTCCGCCATAGTGTTCCACTTGAGAATTATCCCTAGAATTGGCGGGATCAAAATTAGCGCAAAGAAGAAAGTGATAGAACTCAGATAGAGTGCGTATCGGACGCTGGGCTTAGAGGACGCTGAATCAAGAAACTTCGTGACACTAGAGTGAACCAAATTGATTGCTCCGCCCTAATCTTCTTTTTTGATCATCTTGCGTTCTGCAGTTTTCGCTTTTCCTTTTGATTCTATCCCCCATTAAAATTTGTTGTAATCTGAAAGTTAAAAATCGGAATGTTTCTTCAAGGCGCATAGCTACTTTTCAGAACAAAATTTAAAGTGTTCGAAATTAACGTTTTGACTCATCCTTGTTCTTTTGCGACCATAACTTCGGTTGCCTTGATGACGGCTTCCACTCTGTCTCTAGGCTTAATATCCAGCTCCTCAACAGCCTCTCTGGATATGAGCGCGGTCACCACAACAGGCGTTTCGATTTCAATTTTAACTTTCGCGGTGACGTCTCCCTTCTCCACCTCTTTGACGGTGCCCCTCAACCGATTTCTTGCGCTAATCTTCAATCCAACCGCCTCCCAATGTTCTTCATCACCTAAAACCTCACCCACGTAGCCTTCAACCCTCCTATATTCCTTTAACAGGCTCTCCCCAAGCTCGGTTAGCTTCGCCCCTCCTCCACCCGTTCTTCCGCCCTTGTGTGTTTGAACAACGGGTTCTTGTAGCGCTTTCTCCATCTTTGCCAAGTAGTTCCAAACGTATCGGTACGACATCCCTATCTTTCTGGCAGCTTTGGATATTGACTTTTCTTTTTTTATAGCCTCTAGAATTTCGGCTCCACCCTTCCCTAGTATGGGTTTTCCTTCATATTCAAGCCAGACTTTGCATGAGGGTCTGCGTTTTTCGTGGGTGAGCATAGTTTTCGACTAGTATTGTATCGTTATGCATATAAAAACAGAGCGTGGAGATGTTCCTCGCAAACCATTTTGCGACCTCTATTAAGATGCTAACTGGACGACATCTTCGTGGTTCTGCAGGAACTTATCAATGTAGGTCATGCTTGGTGGAATTGTTAAGCCGGGGTTGACCTTAGTTCTTATGAGCCTGCAGCCCTTCCTGACATGGACCGCGTTGCCTAATACCGAAGCCGATTCAATGTATGTAGGGTTTTCACGGGTTGATTCCACGACAACTTTCCTGCCCAGGATACTGTCTGACACGTGGGCGTAATCCCCGATCTTTGCAGCGTCCATAATTGCTGATCTTTCCACGTTTACGTGTTCACTGAGTATGCAGAAATTGTCGACGTTTGAATCCGAAATCCTTGAATAATCGCCTATTCTGGTGTGTCTACCAATCAGAGCAGCACCATCTATGGACAACCTATTTTCTTTATGTTTTCTGACTATCTCTTCCCGTCTCTTAATAGACTCCTCACTGAATCCCTGAACCCAAATGTTTCTGTTCGGTAGAATTCTTTCTTCTAGGATTCTTATGTTCAACTTTCCATAGAGGACGTCATGCATAGCCCTTAGATAGTTTTCTGGCTTCCCAACATCGTACCATACTTTCAATTCATAGCCATAGACTGGAAATCCTTTATTCACTAGGTATGAAATGAAATCAAAACCGAAATCGAGCCTCCTCCTCTCCTCCAGCATCTTTTCTATTTCTTCACTTTCAACTATCTTTCTGACTTCTGGTGAAAGAAGGTAGATGCCCGCGTTGGCAAGATTGCTTGGGGCTCTCTCCGCTGAAGGTTTTTCGATGAACTTCTTAATCCTTAGATCTTTATCTAACTCGGCTATGCCATATTCTTCTACCTTTTCCACTCTCGCTAGGGCAATGGTCATTAATGCTCCCTTTTCTTCGTGCCTTTTAATGAGATCATTCAAATTGATGTCAAAGAGGTTGTCTCCCTGTACAACAAGGACCGGATCACGAACATCGTAGTATTTCATGTTTAACCTGTAAGAATCGGCGCTTCCCAAATCGTCCAGATTCGGCTGATGTTTGATGTGCACCCTCGGTTCGATCTTATACTTTGCTGAGAACCCAACCCCTTCTCCATACTGATCGAAGAGGTTCGTATAGTTAGTATAACCACGCTCTCCGAAAATAAAGTTCCTCACACCCTGTTCAGCTAAGGTCACCATTGAGAATTCGATTAACGCTCTGTTCAAGAATCTAACACAAGGCTTTGATACATCGTGCGTCAGGGGTCTTAATCTTTTAGCCTCGCCACCAACTGGAATGAAACATCTCAGTCTCTCTATGTTCATACTTTCATCTAAGCTAAAACGAATTTAAATACTCATACATTAACTGCCTCCTCTAGCGAGGAACAATGCGCGCATATTAATGCACCTTTCTTGACTTGTCGTTGCGAGCATATTTGTAAAACTATGTTTATAATCAAGACGGGACAAGTATTTGAGGGATAAAAGTAAATTTTATTCTATCCCTTCTTATGTCTAAGGAGAGATGAGAAGATGAGGTCAAAAAGTAAGGGTTTTTCAACCAGAGCTGTTCATGCTGGAGAGAAGAAAGATCCATCTACTGGAGCAGTTGTCACGCCGATCTATGAAACCTCTGTCTTTGGGTTTTCCAGCACCAAAGAACTGATCGATGTCATGAGTGAGAAAGTGGAGGGATATACGTACACAAGATATGGAAATCCAACTGTTGCAACTGTTGAAAGAAAGATGGTAGAACTCGAAGGCAGCGAAGATGCAGCAGTTTTTTCATCAGGCATGGCAACCATAGCCACCACCCTATTGACTTTAACCTCTTCCGGCGACCACGTGGTTTCCACCAGAGACCTATACGGTGGGACTCTAGCCTTCTTTAAAGACGTTTTGCCGAAGTTTGGCGTGGACGTAAGCCTTGTGGAGGCCACTGACTTTGACGAAATAAAATCAGCAGTTCAAGGGAATACGAGAATTATCTTCGCTGAGACTCCTACAAACCCTACGCTGAAAATTGTTGACGTGTCCAAAGTTGCCAAGCTTGGCCGAAAAAGAGGAATAAAGGTTGTAGTTGACAGCACTTTTGCCTCCCCCTACAATCTGCAGCCCCTACGCTTCGGTGTCGACATCGTCATTCACAGCGCCACAAAATATCTGGGAGGACACAATGACGTAACCGCTGGAGTTGCATGCGGTTCTGAAGATTTTATCCAAAACCTGAAAGAAATGCGCAAACATTTGGGTGGAACCCTTGATCCTCATGCCGCTTGGTTGCTGCTGCGGGGGCTAAAGACACTTGGATTACGAATGGAGAGGCATAACTCTAATGGAATAAAAGTAGCAAGATATCTTGAGAAGCATCCAAAAGTGAAGAGAGTGTACTATCCAGGCTTACCAAGTCATCCCCAACATTCAGTCGCTAGAAAGCAAATGAAGGGTTTCGGTGGAGTCGTCAGCTTCGAACTCGACGGAGACTTCGAAACAACAATGAAGTTCGTGGACAACCTTAAACTATGTTTCCTAGCCGCGAGTTTAGGAGGCGCTGAAACTCTAGCCACCCAGCCAGTCACATGCTCTCACTATTACGTTAGCGCCGAGGACAGAAAGAAGGCAGGAATAACAGACGAATTAATACGGTTAGCTCTAGGAATAGAAGACCCCGAAGACATAATCGCTGATTTAGATCAAGCCTTCAACAAAATCTAACATTGTCGATAGTGAAAGGGCGCGTGCATGTCCTTTCTTACCTTTGTTCCTTCAACCATGGGGTGTGATTTAAATACTCATTGAATCAAATGACCTAGAGGTGAGGTGAAAAGCGTGCCTTATTGCCCAAAATGTGGTGCAGAGGTCACTAAAGAAATGAATTTCTGTTCCAAGTGCGGAGCAGTCCTTGGACCTCTACCTCCTCAAGTGTATAGGGAAAAGAGAGAAAAGCACGAGAAACGGGAAAAAGCCGAGAAGACGGAGAAACACGAAAAGACAGAGTATGGTTACAGATGGATTTACATCGGCATGCTGATAGGCGGCCTACTCTTAATACTTTCGGGTTTGAACAGTTATCTAGAAATAGTCAGTCCTTGGTATGCCCGTTATTCGGGGCCCATCTTCCTGATAGTGCTTGGGATAATTGTCATTGTCATTGCCTTCTATGCGGCGATAATGGCTACCAGCAGGAGTCCTAGGCCCCAATAGTCCTTAGCCCCTATAAGAACCATCGGAACAGAAGTCTGTACAACCTGTGTTCAAGGATAGTAAGAGTTTTGGCTCTTCCAAAGACGCGGAAGTAGTTCTTTCCCATGGCTTCAATCATGTCCCCGATGTCGTATCTAGGAAATAGACAAGAAGAGATTATGAGTCTTCCCCATTCGCCCCTCTTAAGTTCATGGAGCATTTTCAAACTTTTACTCGTTTCAACCTCGAAGTAATATTTGTCATAGTTTGGGGTAATATAGGGTAAATCGTCGAGTTGCTGCGCAAAGACGCCTTCTGTGGCACTATAAATTTCCACTATTGGAACATCACCGAAGTATTTTCTAAGAACAGGTCCGTATTTGAACTGTATCTTTCGAACACTCGTGCAGAAAAGAGCATGGAGGTTCCACAAGTCCTTAGGTTTTCTTCCATGTCTCCGCTTAACATATCTGCCGAAGGACAAGATAACTGGGGTAACCCCCATGGCAGCAACTACACGCTCATTCAGCGCTCGCTCATAGACTAATTCAAATCTTCTCTCCCAGTCTGTTTTCGTCATCCCAGGACCAAGGGCATCAATTTCTTCCTGTCGTGGCAAAAGACTAACCTGACTTAACATGGGGTTGAGTTTTGCATAGGTTCCTGAACTGTATCCATAGGTTACCTTTTGCCCACCTACATCTATTGTGGTCACCGCTGACGGAAAGTTAAGGTTCAATATCTTCCCAGTTAGAAGCTCAAAATCGTTCTTTCTTAGGACGTGGTTAACAAGCGCCCGTGCCCCACATATGAAAATCTGTTCAATATGTGTCTTTGTAACTGGAAAAACTTTGGCGGGACCTGTAGAGCCACGCGTCATGACCCAGCATAAAGGTGGCTCAAATAGGAGGATGCTGTGGTTGCCTCTCCTGATTTCCTCAAAGTATGGACAAAGTTCTTTGTAGTTTATCTTAGGGAAGTTTGCTCGAAAGTCAGCGGCTCCTTTAACGTCGATGGCAGCATGTTTTTTCCCGTAGAGGGTTTTCGCATACTCTTCAACTAGGTTTTTTAAAACTTGCTGTTGCGTTTCAGCGGGGTTCTGTAAAGCTTCATACCAAGGATTGACTATTTGCTGCAAGAAATCTGTGCCAGTTTTCGCTGATAGGTGCATGAATCATCACGAGACAGAGTCCGGTGAAAATCATTGAATTCTTTTTTTACCAGATGTAGTTAAATTTTGCGCATAACGTCCAACAGTGGAGATGGCTTCCTCAAACCCCCATTATGTAAAAACGGAAATAGTGCAACAATGCACCCAACGAGAGGTCTCATGGAAATTGGAGAAAAATGATGGTTTAAGCTATAAAATATAGACTTTAGATTCAGAAATGTCAAATATTGGAGAATTTTATGACTGAATGAGGTATATCTAGATATGCCTAAATTACCTATTATAGACTCCTTAAGACGGAGATGGAAACGTTCTATCCCATCAAATATTTTGAAGGCTGGTTCTACTGTGAACCTTAGGGAAGGAGAGAGTATTATTGTTACGTACACGTCAGCCGCGGACAAAATGAAAGTTTTCTCAGCTTTTATACGTGAGAGCCTTGAAAATGGCGATACGGTGCTTTATGCTTACCCAGACGAGGAAAGTGAAACTGTTAGGGCTAAGCTCAAGGAATATGGAATCAACGTAGAAAAATATGAAAAAAATGGCACTCTATTCATGGGAAGCGTAAATGAACGTTTCACCTCAAATGGCAAATTAGACTATGAAAAGGCAGTTGTGGATGGTCTAAACTGGTGGGCTGAGGCGAAGAGAAAGGGATACAACCACGCAAGAAGCATCGAAGATGTTGGCGACTTTTCTTTTGCTAACGGGCAATGGCAGAAATACATTACAGACTATTGGCTAGACCCTAGATGGGACGATCCAAATGTCTCAGAATGGGTAGAGTCTAAAGCCCCTGTGGGAGTGGTGTACATCCCTTTCATCATGGAAATCACTGCCATCAATGTTGAACACATGACGGAGACACAAGTTAATGAACTCTTGAAGTCTTTTGGCAGAGGAACCGTTGTGCCAGCAAGATGTATTGATCTCCTTGAGAACATGAATTTATTCTCGAGGTTAATAGGGCTGGATCATGAACGGCTGATTGGCCGTAAGATTCTGCTAGAATTTAACCCCTCCTCCGACTACGAGAAGGTCGTCGACAGCTTAGCGAAAGAAACCATAGCCAACGCTGAGCCCCTTTTCGTTTTCACCTATAGTACAAGCAGCATTCACACACGTCTAGCTAAACAGCCAGCAATCAAATTTTTTCTAACGTCGATTTCAACATCCATTCCGAAATCAACATCCGAAAACGAGGTGCTCTTACCGACCAAAAATGTGCCTTTAGTTTTGGACGCTCTTAGCAAAGTGTTGGAAACTTATGCTGATGCTAATGTTTGTTTTGTTTTCGACATCCTCTCAGAACTGTTGACATCGATAGGGCCAGAGAAAACCTTCATTTTTCTACGTCATGCGTTGGACATGTTGTCTTCAGAAAAGACAACCGGTCTCCTTCTACTCAACGCCAGTGCCCACGAAGCTGAAGTGGTTTCTCGAATAAGACAACTATTCAACAACCTACTGACCTACGATAAAAATGGATTAGAAATCGCAAAATAATTTCTAGTTTTCAACATACCTTTTCACTATATAATCCAAATATGAACTGGCGGCAAGATTTTCCCGAAGTGTGAAAGATGGCGATATGCATATAAGGATGTCTAGCGATAGGTATGGTCAAACATAACGGTGAAAAAATGCACAAGACATACCTTGTTTGGGTGGCTTTGCTTGTCTTGGCTGTGATAGGTTCCGTTGCAGGAACCATGTACTATCTTGGAGCCTCTGCGAAGAATAGATTGATCATCTCCACAACGACCAGCCTATACGACACCGGATTGCTGGACGCTGTTGAAACCGAGTTTGAAGCAAAATATTCCATAGACCTCAACTTCATTTCGGTTGGAACAGGCATAGCTATTCAGCATGCACAGAGGGGCGACGCAGACTTGATACTGGTTCACTCGCCAACCGATGAGTTAAACTTTCTTACGGGAGGAACCGGAGTCAACAGAAAAATAATAGCGTACAACTTCTTCGCCATCGTCGGACCAGAAACGGATCCTGCACAGATTTGTGACACAACGCCATTCCAAGCACTATCCAAAATTGTTGAAAGCGGCAGAAACAGAACTACCAAATGGGTTTCAAGGGGCGACAACTCTGGAACGCATGTTAAGGAAAAGAGCCTATGGACAGCCGCTGGCTTCAACTTGACAACTTTGACTAAAGAATCTTGGTACATCAACGTTGGTTCAGGGATGGGAGAAACATTGAGGAAGGCTGACTATTTTTCAGCTTACACGCTTGCTGACGTTGGTACTTATTTGAAATATTATAAGGACGGATTGATTTCGCTGAAAGTACTAGTGGAACAAGAGAAGGACCTACTCAACGTATACAGTGCCATCGCTGTCAATCAAACACTGCATCCCAATGTAAATTTTGATGGAGCTATGACATTCATGAAATTTCTCATATCAGACGAGGGACAACAGATTATTGAGCAGTACGCCAAAGATGACTACGGACAAAGCCTGTTCTATCCGGCGGTGCGCCTTCTCAAAGAAAACACAGAGCCAACAATTGCACAGTGGATAAGAGAATACGCCTTCTTCAATGGCACAGAATGTCCACCAGAATATCGAAAAGGTTATCCAGAACTCTACGATTAAAACGGTGCATAATACTTGGGAAATGAAATCATTGATGGCTTCATAAAGGCACTTCAACTGATACTCTCAGGAGACCACACAGTCATGGAAATCAGTGGTAGGTCCATTCTGGTTTCTGGCTCGGCGACAATGCTCTCTGTCTTGTGGGGGCTTCCTGTTGCAACAATTTTGGGCTTAAAGAGATTTCGAGGCAGATTCGTCCTAAAGGGACTCTTCAATGCTATGCTAGGTATACCCACTGTAGCTTTAGGGCTAGTTCTCTACCTCTTCTTCTCAAATGCAGGTCCAATAGGCTTTCTCCACGTGCTGTATTCACCACCAGCAATGATAATAGGACAAGCAATCTTGATAACGCCGATAACCGTCAGTTTCATCACAAGCGCCATTGAGTCAATTGACCCAGAGATCAAGGACTTAGCCAAAACTTTGGGTGCGTCGGAAACGGAGGCTTCCATAGCAGTTTTGAAGGAATCCATGAGTGGTGTTGTCTTAGCCATAACAGCGAGTTTCAATAGAGCTATAGCTGAGTTGGGCGTTGTTCTTATGGTGGGTGGAAACATAGCTGGTTTTACAAGTGTCTTGACAACTACGATAGCATTGGAAACCAACAAAGGGAACATAGAACTTAGCATTGCCTTAGCCATAATTTTATTGCTTATAGTATCTGTTCTGAGCGTTTCAATAAACCTAATCCAGAGACGCAAAACATGAAAAACATAATAGAACTTGAAAACATAACCAAAACTTACGGAAACATAACCGCCCTCGACCACGTGAGTCTCAAAATCAGACAAGGAGAAATCTTCACCATCGCGGGTCCAAACGGATCTGGAAAAACCACAATGCTCAAAATCATGGCTTTCATTGACACGCCCACAAGCGGAGAAATCCACTTCAACGGCGTCAAAGTCGGTGACGAAAATAGGAGTCAAATTAGAACTAAATGCACTATGGTTTTCCAAAAGACCGCTCTCTTCAACACAACCGTCTACAAAAACATAGCTTACGGACTCAAACTAAGGGGGTTTTCGAAAAAAGAGATTGACGAAAGAGTTAAGGATGTTTTAGGCTTTGTAAAACTGGATGGCTACGAGAAGCGCTTTGCGAAAAAAATTTCTGGAGGAGAACAGCAAAGGGTTTCCCTTGCAAGGGCACTGGTGCTTGATACGGAGCTGTTGCTTTTAGACGAACCCACGGCAAATCTAGATCCCAAAAACATGTCTATAATTGAAGAAACCGTGTCTCGAGTCAACCGGGAGCGCAAAAACACGGCGGTAATGGCCACCCACAACTTGTTTCAAGCAGAAACCATAACAAAAAGGGCAGCTCTGCTCTTGGGAGGAAAGATTGTAGAAGTCGGAACAGCTCAAGAAATTTTCAGAACTCCGTCGAAGCACTTGACAAGTTTTGCGAGACTAGAAAATGTGTTTTCAGGTACATCTAGAATCCTCAAAGAGGGAACCTCGCTCATTGATGTTGGCGATGGAGTGGAGATAGAGGCTGCCTTGAGAAAATCTGGAAAAGTATCGGTCTTTGTGAGGCCTGAGGACATAATCTTGTCGAGGAAACCCATAAGCTCCAGTGCAAGAAACGTGTTTAAAGGAAGAATAGTGGAAATCTCAGACTTGGAATCTGTGGTGAGGCTAAGAGTTGACGCTGGAAAGCAATTCGTTGTTCAAATCACTAAGAGGTCCTTTAATGAGATGCAACTCAACGTTCGTTCAGAGGTCTTTCTCACCTTTAAGGCTTCATCAGTTCACGTAGTCTAACCATTAACTCTCGGATTTTTGCTTTCGAAGTTCATAAAAAATGACGAGGGCTTCACCTAGGGGCACGTCTAGTTTCGCGGCTAAATCTGAAGGCGTTATGTCGGGTTGCTCGTGGAGAATAACGTCTCGGGTGTAAGCCTTATGGTGGGGGTAAAGGATCATGGCATGAACAGTTTCGACAAGAATGGGCCATAGGGGACTGCTTACATACTCCTCGAAGCTCATAAAGTTCACTTCATACAATCTTACGTCTTGAGGTTCAATTGCTTTTAGTCTTACAAATATCTTATGTGAGTTTCATTTGGTGTATATGTGTAAAACAGTTTAACGGAAATGTTTATTAAACATTAAGATATCAGATATGTTTGAAAACCGCGTATGACCGAAAGAAGAAACCACCGTGGTGGATAATGACGAAAAGAAAAAGCGAGTTTAACGAGAAACTTATCAGGATCATAGATAAGGTGTTGAAAGAGTCCTTTGGAGAGTCTGGTCTCCTCATCTATACTTATCTAGAAAGTCAATCGGTAAAGCGAGAAGAGATTCCAGAACAATTGGAAGCCTTTGCTAACTCCCTCAAAAAATTTAGTGCAGGAGGTTCAGTTGTGGAGACAATGATTTTGAGGGATCTTTACTCAAGCTTCGGGCTCAAATTTGAGCAAACTTCTGATGGTCACAGCTTCACAAATCAGGTAGCCAGACTAAGAGCTTCTTTCTAACACGATTTTTTACAAGCTTGAAAGAAACAGCGAACCCATATTTGATTTTGACAAACCGTAATACCATTTTCTAAAAGCATAAATAATATTTCTGCGAGGTTTAGCAGTAAGCACCTGCAAAATCTTGAAGGACTTGCAACAATGATCAGGGCGGTTATCCTCGATCTCGACGGAACCATCGTGGATTTCAATCTGGACTATAAGTCGGTGAGGGCAGAGGTTATACAACTCCTCACCAAGCAAGGCTTCCCCTCGTCGATCTTTTCTTTGAAAGAGAGCATATTCAGCATGCTGAAAAAGGCGGAGATTTGTATGAAAAATAACGGTAGGGGAGAAAGTGATGTCATGAGAGTGAAGGAGGCTGTGCTCTCAGTGGCAAACAGTCACGAGCTTGAGGCTGCTCGCACAACCAACTTGATTCCAGGCGTCTTAGAGGCGCTTAAGACTTTAAAAAGAATGAATCTGAAAGCAGCCATTTTCACCGTTAACGGCGAAAAATCAACGAACTACCTTCTCAACCACTTCCGTCTCATGCACTTCTTCGATGCCGTAGTCACTCGTGAATCTGTCTCAGCGGTGAAGCCTGATCCGGCCCATCTAGAAGCTGTTTTGAGGGTGCTGAATGTTAAGCCGGAGGAAGCCATCATTGTGGGCGACAGCAAGTGGGACATGATGTGCGCCCGGGAACTCAACGTCGTAGCGGTGGGCGTTGCAACCGGCATATCCTTCCCAAAAGAATTGATGCGTGCTGGCGCCACCTACTTAATCTCGTCGCTTACCGATATGCCTACTTTGATACAACAACTCAACAGCCAAGTTAAGGCGGCTTAAAGAAGTATCGAGGCCACATGGGCCATTGAGAAGCCAAGTCCGTTTCAAAGTCAACTGTCAGGTCTATGCCAACCTTGATCTCCTCAGGCTTTATTCCTCGAATCATGCCCATTAGGTGAGGACCATTTTTCAGCTTGATGATTCCTACAGCATAGGGCACCATCAACTGAAACTGCACGGGCGAAACGTGGATCACGGTATAAGTCAGCAGTTTTCCCTTTTCTTCAAGTTTAGTCCACTCAAGGTCGGTTGAGAAGCATTTTGGGCAGACGTTTCTGGGTGGAAGAAGCAGGTTGGCGCAGCGGCGGCATTTGGCGGCCATCAGCTTTCTTTCACTTATGAACTTGTAGAACTGTTCTATTGTGAATGGAAGAGTCGCCGACATTTCATCCTCTCCTGTAAAGGTGTACGGCTGCTGTGGCACCTGAGCCCCCAACGTTGTGGGTTAAACCTATCTCGACTCCCTTTATCTGTCTTCTCTCCGCCTGCTCTGTTAGCTGTAGGTAGATTTCGTAGGCTTGGGCTGTTCCAGTTGCCCCAACTGGATGTCCCTTGGACTTTAATCCTCCGCTGGTGTTAACGGGAAGCTCTCCTTCGATTGATGTTACTCCTTTTTCCACTAGGCTTCCACCTTCCCCAGGCTTGCAGAAGCCGAGGTCCTCGTACGCTACGATTTCAGCGATTGTAAAGCAATCGTGAACCTCTGCAACGTCTACATCTCGGCTTTTAATCTTCGCCATTGTGTAAGCTTTTCGTGCTGCAAGCTTGGCCGCCTTTAGGGTTGTAAATTCTTCCCTTTCATACAGGCCTATGGCATCGCTAGCCTGCCCCGACCCGATGATGTGAACAGGCATTTCTGTGAACTTTCTAGCCATTTCAGGTTTCGTCAAAACTAGGCAGCTGGCTCCGTCGGTAATGAGAGAGCAGTCAAACAGTTTTAGGGGCCAGGCAATCACTCGGGATGACATTGCCTGCTCTAAAGTTACCTCTTTCTGCATATGCGCCTTGGGGTTTAAGGCTCCGTGACGATGGTTTTTCACCGCAACCATGGCCATCTGCTCCTCTGTTGTGCCGTATTTGTGCATGTGAGCTGTTGCTATGAGAGCATACAACCCTGGAAACGTCATTCCATGCCACTGTTCAAACGGAAAGTCGGAGGCCATGGCCAAAAACTCGGTTACATCCGACGTAGTTCGGTGAGTCATCTTTTCAACTCCGCCCACCATCACCACGTCGTGCAGGCCGGAGAGCACCGCGAAAATTCCACACCTCAACGCGGCTCCAGATGAGGCACATGCAGATTCTATTCTAGTCGCGGGTATTGGTAGCAGGCCAGCCCAGTCTGAAAGCGTGGGTCCAGTGTGTCCTTGGTGTTCAAAGGATTCACTCATATGACCGACAAAAAGCGCTTCGATGTCTTTTGCTGGGTCCAAGTTGGGGCATCTTTCAAAGGCTTCCCTTACAGCTTCAGCAAATATTTCTCTACCGTACATTCCCTCTCTTTTTCCAAACTTAGAAAGCCCCCCGGACACTATTGAAACTAAGGGTTCGCGAGCCAAGAGTTTATCCTCCAACCAGTGCATAGGTTGTATAGAGATGGCTTGTGATACGGCATATTTGAAGTTTATCAGACTAAATTCAAGAGAAAAAATTTAATGGATCCGGAATGCTGGATTATGTGCGCGCTATTATCTTATGAAAGTTTTTATTTTGATTTCGACAAGAAATATGTGAAATTGCGGTCGTGCAAATTGGTGGTGGTTTAATTTGAGTAAAACTGTGATGGAGTTATGTTTTGCCATTAAAGGTCAAACGGCAATCGTAACTGGCGCTTCCAGCGGGTTAGGTGTGACGTTTGCTGAAACATTAGCTGAACGTGGAGTAAACCTTGTAATTGCTGCTAGAAGATACGAAAGACTTGTCGAGGTAGCTGAAGATTTATCCAACAGATATAACGTTAAAGTGGTTCCTATCAAAACAGATGTAACTCAAGAAGAACAAGTAATCAGCATGGTAAAGACGGCTGTAGAAAAGTTCGGGTCGCTGGAAATTCTAGTTAACAACGCTGGAGTTGCATCTTTAAGCCCATCCGTTGACATGAGCCTCGAAGAATGGAAAAAAGTGATAGATGCCAACTTGACAGGCGTCTTCTTATGCGCAAGAACTGCCGCACGTGAAATGATTAAGAAAAAATATGGAAAAATAGTGAACATTGCTTCCATCTATGGAGCTGTAGGCGACATATTCCCAGCAGCCCCCTACTACGCATCTAAAGGAGCAGTCATAAACCTAACAAGAGCTCTAGCCATAGAATGGGCACCCTACAAAGTAAATGTGAATGCCATTGCCCCTGGATTCTTCCCAAGTGAAATGACAGCACCCATTTTCCAAGACGAAATGGCGTTGAAACACATCCTTTCTAGAACGCCGTTGGGAAGAACAGGAGAACCATTAGACTTGAAAGCGGCACTCATATACCTAGCCTCTCCAGCCTCTAACTATGTCACAGGACAGACAATTTTCGCTGACGGAGGATGGACAGCACTTTAGTGCAACCTCCTCTAGTGGAGATTTCCCTCCACAAACCCCATTTTTCTGAAACAAGCTACAAAATTAGTGGGTAGATTTCCTTCGTCACGTATTCCAGATACTTATTTTTGTCCTGTATGTTAAATATTGTTACTGAAGCATCTCGTGTCACCCCGACCACGTAACCATACTCTCTGGACCTCGCCACAATGTACCAGAGGTCACCGTGCTTGCCGTACTCCTCAAAGAGCGTGGTGCCCACTAGGTCCGGCCCGTATAAGGAAAGCTTGTTAACGTTGGGAATGTCCACGTTGTCAAAAAAGGTAATTTTCGTGTCCTCAGGGTTTTTTGAGTGAAAACTGCGCAGTGTTTCTGGGGGTATCCGCGCTTCTATTACATGCCCAACTTTTTCGTAAATTATTCCGCTGAGCTGATTTGCAATGAAGTTGGCTAACCTCTTCTTTTCCACCACAGTTAAGAACACGGTTTCTTTACGCTCTGCAAAGCTGAACATGGCCTCAACGGTTCTTGGAAGGGAAACGATCTTGCCCCTATGAAACGCGTGGGTCACGTAGTCGTGAGAGTATACGCCGTTGAGGGTATTCTCGCGGGGCATGAGACCAACAATGTCTGTGACTAGGGTAAATTTGTAGTCGCCCTCCTCGTAGGCTTCCTCCCTTCTGTAACCGCTAAGCTTGGACGCTAGGTCAGGCAGAGGCATGGGCTCAGTTAGCTTAAACACCTTTCCAGCCGTGACCATGTGCAATTCTCCGTACTCTTATTGTTCAAATCCCTTTATAGAGATTTAACCCCGTGGAACGGAGTTAATGTCTACCAAAGCGGAAACATGACGAAGAGAATTACGTTCCATGTTACCACGAAGATGTAGAAGGCTACAAGAAGGATCAGTGTCCCTAGCAATATTTTCTTAGTGAACAGCCACTCAGTTGGCTTAGCGATTTTCTTGGCCGATGCACATAGAACTCCGAGAAATAGGACCAGCCCGATCTTGACCCAAGCGGAAAGAAAGATTCCTATCTGTCCCCAAATGTAAAGAGTGAAGGGGTTGGACTCATAGACGGGGTTTGTAACCAAGACGTCAAAGACGTTAAGCAAAAGCAAAAACAGAAACCACGGCGTCAAGGATGATAATTTCCATTCCACTTTTCCTTTCTCCTAGCTGAAGAGTGCAACTTCAAATATTTATAATTTCGAGAGAAGAAATAGAGGGGATAGCCAGTGCTACCCCAATCTTAATCGATAACCCTTTAGTTGCAAACATCTTATTTTTAAATTCCAGAACTCCTTTAGGATACAGAAATGAGGAGTTACCTAACATGTCAATAGTCGCTGTTGTAGGAAGTAAAAAATCCGGCAAAACAACCGCCATAGAAACTCTGATTAAAGGACTAACAAAAAGAGGATACAAAATCGCCACAGTCAAGCACATCCCAGAAGTCGACTTCACTATTGACACAGAAGGAAAAGACACGTGGAGACACGCCAAAGCCGGAGCTTCCACCGTGATCAGCGTGGCACCTAATGAGCTGGCCACTATCAAAAAAGTTGACACTACAAAATACGACCTAAGCGAGATCATCAGAAACGTGGAAGACTACGTGGACATCATAATTCTCGAAGGTTTCAGAAAGCTGATTGAACAGAATTCCGCCATTCCTAAGATTGTCGCCGCCAAAACAACCAGTGAGATTTTAGAGGCTTCTAAACGATGTAAACCCATACTAAGCTTTGTAGGTCCCATTCCAACAGAGGCAGCGAGACTGAACATTCCCTACATCGATATGCTAAAGGAGCCGGAGAAACTCGTGAACTCGGTGGACAAAAAACTCGCAGCTTCGATTGAAAAGAGAAGGAAACGTAGAGAGGATATCCAAATTCAAATTGATGGGCGTCCTTTACCGTTGAATCCCTTTGTTCAAAAAATCATGAGAAACACCATTCTAGCCATGGTTTCAACCTTAAAGGGCACAAAAATCAAGAGAGATGAAAGCCTCTTCCTAAACGTTAGGAGCGTTTCAGGACGCGAGTGAGATGCGAGAAGTGAAAGTGGATGAAAACATTTAGAGTTAATAGACTCTACGCCCATGGTGAAACTGGATAAGAACAAAAGTGCTTTTTGGGGCTTGAAGGGATCCCTGAAGAGAAAGGATTTCTTAAGCTTTTGCCAAGAAAAGGGTCCCTTCAAACCTTTCCAAAGCGAGCTCCGGGCAATAGTTTATGTCGTTACCAAAGCTATGTCTTGGGAGATTAAGTGACCATGGCTTTTTTCCAGTTGAACAAACTGATTCTCATCAAGCCTATTCGTGTTGTATAGGCAAAGTGCACATAGGTTAGGAGGGAGTTGTTTGCCAAGTGCTTCTTCGTATGTTAGTGCTTCCTTAATCTTTGCATAGTTAAAGAAAATCTCCATTTCACCAGCGGCACGCAGTCCTGTGAATCCAGCCTTTTGTTTTTCTTTAAGAAGCGTCTGCCAATTGTTTATAATTGTTTCAGCTTGGGCTTTGCCTTTTTTTAGATACCATTCGTCAGCCGACATGATTGTAAATGCTTTGTTGCGGAAGTAGTCGGCGCTTATCCCGTATGTCTGGACTAGTCGACTTTCTGAATCCAATTTGTGTTCTGATACAATGTAGACAACTGCTTCGCTCTTTTGCAGTCCTGCCTCTAAGAATGGAAAAGATATTTCACGTTTGACATTCTCTGCATCGTAGAAGAGAACAGCGTGATCTCCAAACTTGAGACGTCGAGCATATCTTGTTGGCTCATATGCGAGGTCTCGTCCGCCTCTATCAATTACGAAGCGAATATCCCAGATCAACTCACCCGCCAACTGTCCTCTGTCGGTTAAACGATATTTCTTCGTTGAAGGTTCGCGTTCTACTAGTCCGCGCGCACGCAGTGTTCTTATATGAAAACCAAGTTTGCCATGATTAGAGATGGCAACGTTTTTCAGTAGCTCACGGAACGAGAATTCATTCCTCTCTTGCAAGCTTTCTATGATCCTTCTTCTGATGGGATGTGCCAGCGCCTTACAAATCTCGTCATCCCAACCCTTCAAGGCTTCGCTTCACCTATCCATAAACAAATCCGAATCTAATATACACCTAGAAAGTTGAACTTCTGCGTATTTATCGATTTGGTGAAGCAGAATTCACCTACGCATGAGCAAGAAAATTGACAGACTCACGAGTAAAGGTGACTCTGCAACAGTCCATCTCCACCGCAGTTACGGTTTCAGAAAATACTGATTTCAACTACCTCTGTTATTAGGAGACAAAATTTTCCAAGGGAATCCTGCAATTCACTTTGATTTAAGGCCTTTTTTGGGGTTTGAAAAGGGTTACTGAAAAGAGAAAGGAGTTTCTTAGTTTGCTAAGAAAACAGCCCCTTCAAGCCTTTCCAAAGTGAGCCCTAAATCGCTATTGGTTTAGATGCCCTGTGAGTTGTCATCCTCCCTTGGCTTTATAGAATATTTTGTATAATTACCAGTATATAAAATTTAATCATATTTGACTTTTCTAGAAACTGTTTTTGTTATTATCTTTAAAAAAGATTGATGAAAATATTTAATTTTTGAAACTAGATTTTTAAAATAAATCTATTTATCGAGTAAGAAAATAAAATAGTTAGAAATATAGGTTAAATTTTATAGGTGCTCTTAAAAAAAGCTTCAAGGGTATGGCAAAGGTTAATATATTACTGCGGGGCTGCTCATGCCCTCTTGCAAGCTTCTAAAGTGAGGCTAGAGAGCCTTGAACGCCTCAAACCATCGGGTGTAGGATCCCAGCATGTCCAGTGAAACGCTGGGCTTTCTTTCCTCCAATATCTGCATGAAATCTTCCGTGGATATGGGTCTAGGTTGAGCGTGTTTGTTGCTTGCTTGACCCGATTCAAAGAGCTCCCCAATAACCCTGAGGTGTGCTGATTGACAAGTGTCGCGTATGTCGCTTCCAGAGAATCCTTCAGATAGTCTAGCTAGCTTATGGAGATCCATGTCCGGCGTCAGTCCTAGGTGGCTTGTGTACAGCTTGAACATTGCAAGACGCGCCGAGTAGTCAGGTAGGGGAACCAAGATTCGTTTCTGAAACCTCCTTATGAACGGCCAGTCCAGATCCCAAGGCTTGTTGCTGGCTCCAATCACATACACATGGAGTTTCTTTCCCTTATCTATCACGCCGTCCATTTCTTTAAGGAACTGGTTGCGCACCCTGACTTCTCCACCTACCTCGCTTGAGTGCATTCCGATCAAGGAATCGAGTTCGTCGATGAAGACGATGACTGGGCGTCCATCGTTGACTGACTTTCTGGCTGAGGTAAAAAGTCTGGCAACGTTTTGCTCAGCTTCTCCCAGCCACTTAGACATAATGGACGCCGCGTCCACTGAAACAAACGCTGCGTCTATCTCCGTGGCCACGGCTGCAGCCAGCAGGGTTTTTCCACATCCTGGCGGTCCGAATAGAAGGATTCCTCTAGGCCATCCTAAGGGGAACAAGTCAGGTCTTTGAACTGGGTAGACTATGCCTTCCTTGATGGCTTTCTTTGCCGGTTCCAAACCTACAACTTCTTCCCAGTTGACGTTAGGCTTTTCTTTGAGCACCAGTTCATCAAAGCTCGCCTTTTCTGCTTCTGAGGGCAGAGTTGCGTCGCCTGTTTGTCCTTCAAGCTGTGGCTCGATGGGTCCAACACCCTGCAAGCTTTGTATCCTTTGTTGGTAGGCCATGGCCCTCTGAATGTAGACCTTGTTTAAACCGTATTCAGGGTACAACTGGACGAGTTTTAGGAGGGATTCGATGGCCTTTTGATACATAGTGATAGCCATTCCTCGGGCGCCCTGTTTGTCAAGTCGGACGGCTTCCAATGCGCAGTTGGTTGCCGCCTTTTCAAGTTCTTGAGAGGCACTCATGTCTAATCACTGCCGAATCTTTATTTTTCCCTGTTGACCCAATTTCTCCAGTGCTTCCATTACATCGTTGAATGGAGCGTTTAACTCGTTTGCACACTGAACCACATCGATTTCACCGTTGCTCTTCTTGGCGTAATCTAGCAGCGCGTTCTCCAGCGATGAGGACTTTTTGATGGTGAGGGAAACGCTTTGCAATTCCATGTCCTTGTAAGAGAAATACTCTTTAGTTTTCCGCTCTGGCTTATGGACCTCTTGACAACTGGCGGTGAGAGCAACCATCTGCCTTACCTCTTCTCTGGATTCCACCTTCTTTGTGGCGATGATGGGCGCAGGCGGTTCAGGAAGTTTTTCTATTAACTTCTCCTCTAAGAATGTAGTAGCTTCTTTGAGTATTTCTTCACTGGCTGGAGTCTTCTCTTCAAAGGGTGTGATTGGCTGCGGTGGACTGATACTGGTGATGGCTAGTGTCTCGCTGATGCTCTCATTCACCTTTTCCAGTTCCAAAGCCATTTTAGGCATGATGCTGACCAGACGTTCTGTCACGCTTCTTAGAGCTCGAAGTGCAGGAATTAGATCCACCATGATGTCGCTTAGTTCCTTAATGGTCTCTAATCTCAAGATAACGCGCTCTAGAGCAAGCTGGGTATGCACAAGCATGTTGAGTAGTTTTCTAACTTCAACCAACTCATTAGCACAGATTATTGCTCGCTCTCTATTTTTCTCCTTAATCGCCGAAATACATTTTCCGAAAAGAGCCCTGTCCCTATCGCGCAATCGGACAGTGACCTGTTCCAGCTTTACATACTGAAACTTCAGTTTACCTATCGTTTTGAAGATTGTGTCTTTAAGCGGTGGAGGGGAGCTGAAAAAGTTCTTAACCACGATCCACCACCGCCTGCCCTAAAGTCTAAGGATTCTGCTTGTATACGCCTTTCACGTGAACTATAACCGGGGGTTCTGGAAGTGAGGAAGGAGGCTCTGAAGGGGTTGAAGTCGAGGGAGTAACCTCTTCAGCAGTGGCAACCTTTTTTTCTTCCTCTGTTTGTGCTGCAGTTGTAGTTGTCTCTCCGAGAATAATGTTAGACAACTGGTTTCTCATCATTTCAAGGTCGTTCTTTTCAGCGTTTGCTTGCTTTAAACCTCCTTGTATCATCACCATAGCTGTTCCATATGATTCATCGCTGATTTTGCCAATTTCACGCTCGATCTCCAAGTGTATCAGAGCTGAGTTGAGCTCCTTGATCTGTTGAGCACACCTGACGATCCGCTCTTCTATGTCTTTCAGGACACCTTCAGCGTCTGTTTTTAATTGTTTTAAGGCACCTTCAAAATTTGCGTGGAGTCCGTCAAACATTTCTGGAGAGACCTTCTTCTTCTCCAAGAGCTCGTTCAACGCTTGGTTTTTCCGCCAGATCAGGGGTATCTCGTCGCAAAGAGCTTTCACCCTCAATTTGATCATCGGCAAAAACACGACGTTGTCGCCAGATATTCTGAACTGGTCCCCCAAGTATCGGGAAAACTCTCCATCCTCGTGTTGAACGAAAACTCCGTTGATACGACCGTTTGGGTTAACCGCAAAGGATGCAATTCGACCAATCTGCCGTCCATACTCATCTCTAACGGGTTTGCCAATAAATAAAGAGAGGTTGGAAGATGGCTTAGCCATAGTGTCACCTTGCATTAGTGAATGCCTACTGTTTTGCAGGGATGCTTCAGGCTTCGGTTAAGGCCTTCTCGCCAATTTCTGGTATGCCAGCAGGCAACTCTGGGAATTTCTCTTTAATCTTCTGCTCTGCAACTGTGGCTGCTTCGGTTAGAATTTTCTGGGCGTCTTCGTTCGCCGTCTCAAAGTTTATGCTTAGACCAGTGCTCTGACCAGCGTCTATGATTATCCCGCTGAGCAGGTTTCCGATTTGTCCAAGTTCTCTCTCAGCCTCAGGAAAGATGGTTGCCATCCCATTTCGGACGCTACGCAACACTCCCACTGCCGGAGCGAGTGTGGTGACGATATCACCGAGTTCTGAAACCGTGCTCAATCTGAGGGCGATCTGCTCTAACGCGAGCCTCGCATGCATGATCATTCTTTCCATCTTGCGTATCTCAGCTAGTTCGTTGGCGAAAACGTTAGCGCGCGGCATGTCATGTTTTGAGTATGCATCAACGATTCTTTTGAAAATGGATTGGTCACGCTCTGAAAAACGGTCGGTTGCCTTGTCCAGTCTTTGAATTTGCAGTTCAATGCGTCTAACGGCAAAGTCGAGGCGTGGTTTCAATGGACCTGGAGGTCGAACGGCTTCCTTGAGTCTTTTGGTGATAGGCTCTTCTCCGTAATCCTTTTCCCATTTTTTAGCGAATTTTGCGGACAATTTGATTCCTCTAAGGAGATGAAGGCGTTTTTTAATGTATTATTACATTTTTAATATGTTCAAAACATTTCGGTATATATATAGCAGTATATCTCGGTTTCTCCGTGTTTTGAGCTTTAAATCCAGCATGCAAAGAAAAGCTGACCGCGTTTGCTCTAATAGACAAAACTATGTAAGTTAAACTCAAAAGGATGGAATTCAAAATGCTAGGAGCAAGGTGACCGCGATGAGTGAAAGAATAAAAGTACTGGGGTTATTTGCCATACTGGGATTCATTGCTGGAGTCATAGCCAACTTCAGTTACCACTACGTGCTGCCAGTGATCTTTGCAATCTTTCCACAAATACTCAGCGTTGAGTGGATTCTGTCAGGGCTTGCCGGTGCAATTCTAACAATCTTCATAATGTCGATTTGGGCATACGCAAGCAAATCCCCTGAGAGATAGATCACCCCTATTCAATTTGGGGTTCTTCACCTCCTTTGATAGCGTTAAATCTTTTAGTATCTTTTCTGTAAGGAAACAACTAGAAGGTAGGGTTTTGAGTAGGGAAGGTAAACGTGTCCTATTGGTTTCGCTGGGAGCTGCCCATTCGTTAAACCACTCTCTCTTTTTGGTCTTGCCTCTATTTTTGGATCCCACTATCATAGAGGAGTTTAGAACTTCCATCGAAGTGATTGGGTTTGTGTGGGGTGTAAGCTATTTCATTTATGGAGCAGGAGGCATAGTTGGAGGTCGATTGTCCGACAGATTCGGAGAGGTTAAAACTATTACCGCTGGTTTAGCGTTGTCAGGCGTCTCCACTTTCATCTTTCTGGTTGCACACGACTTAACCGTGTTCGCCATTGGGCTGCTTTTAATGGCTACCTTTGCAAGTGTATACCATGCGATTGCGAACAGCTTCATATCGAAGGTTTTCCAAAAGGATATGGCAGAGGCTATGGGGATCCATGGAACTGGAGGAAATATCGGGTACATGTTTGCCCCAATGATTGCGGTTGCATTGGGAACCATTTGGGGGTGGCGAATTTCCTTCCTCTTCTTCGGAGTCCTCTCTATCCTAGTTTCAATTCTTGTCTTGAAGGGATCTCCACCAACTGTGAAGGAAACACGCATTGAAGCAAAAATTTTGGATATTGTTAGAATTCCTGAACTGTGGACTCTTATTCTCTATAGCACCGCAATTGGTCTTTTTTACAAGGGAGTGGACTTCATTTTGCCAACCTTCTTAAAGAATAAAGATTTGCCACCCTTGATCGTGGGTTCAGCAGTATCCGCTATTCTAGCGGTTGGAATTTTTGGTCAGTGGCTAAGTGGCAAAGCGTCAGATGTGTGGGGTTCGAAAAAAGTGTTGGTTGTCACATCTGCTGGCTCTGCGCTTGGCTTACTCAGCCTTCTCGCTGTACCTCTGCCCGTAGTTGGCATCTTGATTTTTATCTTGGTTTTTGGATTTTGTTTTTACGGGCATCAGCCTGCATTTAACTCCCTTGCAGGGTTTATTACGCCAAAAAACTTGAGAGCAACTGTTTTCGGCGTTCTGTTTTTCTTTTCCTTTGGACTGGGGTCTGTCTCCACGGTCATGGCGGGTGTTTTCGCTGATAGATACGGTTTGGAATCAGCTCTTTACGTTATGACGTTGTTTTCTTTTGCAGCGTTTTTGTTGTCTTTTCTGGTTCCAACATGGACTAAACGTTCAGACGGGCAAGAAAACTGAGGATACCGCATTGGAGATCTTCACAACGTTTTCCATGGTGGCTAGATGTTCAAAAACCTTCTCGTTAGGCATATGCACCTCCACCGCAGCCCCAGCAGTTAGAAGCCGCGTTCCCCATGTCGAGGCAGGGGTTGGTGCCATAGTCACCCAAGGTAACACCAACGTCCTTTATGGAATAGATGGATTAAAGCTGTTGAAGAAGGGTTTCTCTCCTCAAATAGCCCTGGAAACCATGCTAAGAGATGATCCTGAAAGAGAAACTAGACAAGTGATCATCATAGACGAGGAGGGTAGAACAGCCGCCTTCACTGGCAAAAACACCATCGACTGGAAGGGCCACCTAATTGGAAAGGACTACGTGGTTGCGGGTAACATGCTCGTTGGAGGCAAAGTTATCGAAGCCATGGCCAAGGCTTTCGAAGGTTCAGAGGGCGAATTAGCTGAGAGGCTGGTGAAGGCTCTAGAGGCTGGTCAAGAGTCTGGGGGAGACAAAAGGGGGAAAAGATCCGCCGCACTGGTAGTGGTGAGTAGAGAGCGGAAGGAAACTCGACCCCTTATTGATTTAAGGGTTGACGAACACCCACAGCCAGTCCATGAACTGAGAAGAATATTCGAGAATTTTAAAAGAGAAAACATTTGGCAACAATAAACCAGCCTCCCCATTTTGGATCATATAGCGAAAAAGCATGTTAAAAACAGTAGTTTTCTCAGAAAATTGCTTACACCAAAAAGGAAAGACCCTTAAAGGAACCTTTTTATGCTTCCATCAACCTATTCCCATTGATGATGATTCAGAGTTACTCTGAAGGCTTTCAGCCAAGATGATGAGAACTCTGTATCTGAAACTGCCTTAAATTCATTCCAAGAACATACAGCTCCGCGCTTCTCGCTCTACTGGCCTTTGGCTTGATAAACTTAACAAAGGCAAAATGCCGCTTGACTTCTATCACGAAATCGTTGAGCATGTCACCCTGAAAAACCTTGACGAAAAAATTTCCCTCAGGCCTCAGAACAGAAGTAGCGATTCGCAGAGATTGCCAAGCGAGATCAATCTGACGAGCATGGTCGAGTTCCCATATCCCTGAAATGCTTGGCGAGACATCTGAAATTACAGCGTCAGCTGGACGAGGTAAGAGCTCTTTAATCCGCTCAACCGTTTGAGGATCAGTCACATCGCCAATGAGAGTGTGGACGTTGGATTGATCGACCGGCTGGATGGGCTTAAGGTCTACCCCAAGCACAAAACCTCTACTACCCACGATTTTTCGAGATGCCTGTATCCAGCCGCCTGGAGCCGCCCCCAAATCCACAACCACATCACCTGGTTTGATGAACCGACGCTTCTTTACCACCTCAAGAAGCTTGTAAGCTGCCCTTGACCGAAATTTTTCTTCTTTTGCCTTCCTGTAATAGTATTCTCTTTTTCGTTCCCTAATCCATGCCTTTGGCAAAACTAATCGTCACCTAGCGGACTAGTTTCTTCTCACTTGAGACTTAAAAGCCACTCAGTCAATTTTTCGCATTCATTGGGTGAGGTCGTACTCCAAGGTCCACATCGAGAATCATTTGGGCACATAAGGCATGGACAATCGATGATGGAGTTAATAGATGCTGGCTTTCTCTTGGCGTGCAGCCGATAGGTCCATCTTCCCTTGAAAAGTTCACGCTCACGATGAATCAGACCCTTGTTTTCCAGTTTTATGGCTATTCGGGAGCCTTCTCTGCTGCTGGCGTCCAATTTTCGCCAGAGTTCAGACTGAAGCACGCCATCATCGCCCACGTTCACGATTAGCTGTAGGGCTTTGTGTTCCAGATCGTTGCGCCTCGGCATACCCCATCAGTCTCCGAAGACCTCTTCAATAAATAAAGGGCTTCCAAACATAAAAGCATTAAGAATAATTGTGGACGGGGCGGGATTTGAACCCGCGTCCTCAGCGATGCCAACGCTGCGATCATTCCAAGCTGATCTACCCGCCCAAACTGTTACGTAACAAGAAAACTATTAAGCCTTATGCCAACATCCTCAAAACCTAAATAAACCAAAACATCCCTACAAGACTAGAAAAGGGGCCGGTAGTCTAGCCCGGTAGGACATCTGCTTGACGTGCAGAAGGTCGCCGGTTCAAATCCGGCCCGGCCCACCACATTGAGGGCGCAAGAATTCATGGTTGTCAATATTCCATGTTGTAGGGTCTAAGTCTAAACAGCTTAACGAATTCCTTTGGCGTTATGTATTCTTTTATCCCGGATTCTTGGTAATCTTCATCATAAGCCACAAGATGCCCTAAATTTTCATGTCTTACGGCGGCCAGATTCTCTAAATCTTTGGCTTTGATTTTCCCTTTTAACGCTTCCATCTCTGTTTTGATTTCGTCTCTTCTGATAATGCGAGAAGACAACTCCTCAACAAATCTTCGGGATACGTATCCAGCTTGTCTGCCAAAATTTTCTCTAAAGAACCTTTCCACTTCTTCAAGCACCAACTCGGATGTAACCACCTCAAACTCGCCGAGCTGAGCCAAAAACAATACAAGCCTTGAGTTGCACTCTTCGAGTCTGCCAAAAATGAAGATCATAGAGTCCAGATAAGCCCTTCTAGGTCTCCTGCTCAAGTCGCGTTAAGGCCTCCAAGACCTCATCGTGCGTCATCTTTCTGCCAGTCCTCTTAATTTCTTCACCCAATTCTCTCCAATAATGCATGGCTGGCTTAAATAGGCCGAAGTTCTCGCCCAACCTCAAGATTCCTACTCGTATGGCTTCGGATTTTGTGGCGAAGTATCCCCTTTTAACGAGTTCATTCAGGACATCGGCGGTGGCGCCGCTTAGCCTGACTAGCAGTTTCTCTTGAACCATAATGCTCACCGTTTTGCTAACAAAATTATATAAAAACGTTATCTTATAAGTCTTCCCACGACGAAGGATAAATCGGTTAGTGCACATTGGCAGGCTAGGACATCTGCTTGACGTGCAGAAGGTCGCCGGTTCAAATCCGGCCCGGCCCACTCATAATACAAATCTTTCTTTAACCACGCCCGCCTCTTCTCTTTCTCCAGCGGTGATCTCGAAGATTTTTTTCAGCAACTCCACATCTTCCCTGGTTTGTTTCACACCCCTCCGAGAAAGAACCCTCTCCTGCGTTTTGATGACTGATTCAAGTTCCAACTCCACAGATTTTGCTCCTAGACTCTTCGCCCAGATAGTGAAGGAAGGCACGTCTTCAGTTACGAACCCGTGCACGTGTGAGGCTACACCTATCTTTCTACCAGTGTAAATCTGTGTTCCAATGGAAGTTTTGGCGTGATCGCCTATGAAACACCCAACTTTCATCTGGCCAGTATCCATCTTCTTCCTTCCAGTCACGACCTGCACCGTGCCATAGGTGTTTTTGAGGTCTGAGTTGGTGGTGGCAGCGCCTAAGTTCACCCATTCCCCGATGTAAGCGTGTCCAATAAATCCTGTGTGGTACTTGTTTGTATAGCCTTGAATAATGGTTTCTTCCAGTTCACCGCCAACGCGACAGACGTGCCCGACGCTGCAGCCCTCCCGTATCAGTCCGCTGGCGATTATGGTCTTGTCTCCTATGTAAGTTGGACCGCTGATTCTTGAGCCTGCGTGCACCATGGTTTCGCTGCCTATGTATATGGGCCCCTCTCTAGCGTCCAAAGTGACAGAAGCCTCAACAAACGACCCCTCACCGACGTACACCTTTTCTTCACCACCATACACTGTAACCCCATCGTCCATCGTTCCTTCAAATCCCTTCTTACCCAACCACGAATAATCCTCTTTGATCAATTCTGCATTGTTGCTAACCAAATCCCAGGGGTAGGTGAGCAAGCGCAGGTTTGAGGCTTCCAAAGTTTTGCATTTCCTAATCAGTTTTTCCGATGCGAAACGAGTAACGGGCTTGCATAGTTCCTCCCCATGTTTCCTAGCGACACCCTCGCCAAGATGAGCGAGAGCCACTCTCCCCTGCTGCGTAATCAAAACATTTCTGTCAAGCTTTTTCTCTATCAACCGTTTCATCTCCTCATCTGCAATCAAAGTTCCATTAATCAAGAGGACATCATCATCGATCGAGTTAGGCTCGTTCACCGGATAAGAAACTCGCCTTCTGAAAGTGGGCACCAAATAATCTCTTGTAAACAAAAGAAAACTGGATTCAGGAAACATTCTTTGAGCGCGTTCAAGAAAACTGGACATCCCGCTTCTGCACTCAAAAACAGGTCTCGTGTAAGTGAGCGGCAAGAAGTTCGCATAAACCTCGTCTTCAAACAACGCCACAATCATCTTTTTATCCTTCTTGACTATCTTTGCATTTACTTTATACTAAACTGTTTTCTAAAAAAGTATTTGTGTAAATACGCCCTCTGCAAAACTTTTCCCTTTTTTCTGCTCTTTTCTTTATTCGTCTTCCTCTGCTTTTGTGTCGGGCAAAGAACTTAAATTGAAGAGAGAGCATGGTAACGAAAAGGAGAGATAATGTTAGGGGAACTTTTGACTATCACAGCTGCGCTGTGTTGGGCTCTAGGCGCCTCTCTGTACAAGAAGAGTCTGCTCAACGTACGTCCAGTAACGCTTAACTTGTTTCGAAGCTTCCCTGCCACCATCTACGCTTTTCTAGTGTTATATCTTCTCGGAAGATGGAATCTCCTGTACAAGTTGAACATGGTATCCTTGGCATACATCGGTGTTGCATCTCTTTTGGTCTTGGCTGTCGGAGACATACTCTACTTCACTGGATTACAATCTGTTGGGGTAGCGAAAACCGTTCCAATCGCCTACTCATATTCAATCTTCGTCGCCCTAATCAGCACCATCTTCTTGGGAGAGTCACTGACTGCTCCGATTTTGCTCGGGACTGTAGCGGTGGTCTCAGGGATTTGGCTGGTAGCTGGTCGAGTTGAAAATGAGATCAGCGGACAGGAACACCCGAAGCTTGGGATTCTCGCGGCTCTAGCCA
>Ga0315306_10000005_pt1 | contig 142420 bp, 159 predicted proteins | sample TDP1_MG_FD_203803 | JGI IMG/M metagenome (GOLD analysis project Ga0315306, IMG submission 203803) | Freshwater sediment microbial communities from Lake Towuti, South Sulawesi, Indonesia - TDP1 | ecosystem: Environmental > Aquatic > Freshwater > Lake > Sediment | place: Indonesia: South... | reverse complement strand
CGATGTCGGCTCTTCCCATCCTGGCCCTGCATAAGGGGCCAAGGGTGAGGCTGCTCGCCTATTAAAGGGGAACGTGAGCTGGGTTTAGACCGTCGTGAGACAGGTCGGACTTTATCTGCTGGGAGTGATGGTCGCCTGAAGGAAAAGGGTTCCCAGTACGAGAGGAACGGGACGCTGCAGCCTCTAGTCTACCGGTTGTCCGACAGGGCACTGCCGGGCAGCCACGCTGTTGCGGATAAGGGCTGAAAGCATCTAAGCCCGAAGCCCATCCTGAAAATAGGCGGCCAATCCCGACGCTAACGGATTTGGCAACAAGTCCGTGTCACGGGACGAGGGCTCCCATAGAAGATGGGGTTGATGGAGCCGGGGTGTACGCGCCAAGGTCTTCGGATCGAGGTGTTCAGCCTGCGGCTCCCAATCGCCCAAGGTGTCGGGCTGAAAGGTTTAGGATTTTGCAAGCGTTTGGACGATATTATTGAGGATTCGCACGGGCGCTAGTTGGTTTGGCACTGATGTGTCTGCATGGTGTTAATTTGCTTATTTTATGGATAATGTATCGCCTTCAGTGAAGACTATCGGTTTATCCATTGATGTTAAAACAACTGGGAGATTTAATTTATCGGTTTGAATGCTATTCATCGAAATGGTTTAACGACTGAAGATGACTTCTATGTCTTCATTCCTGTACTTAAAATGAGAACCCAGCCCGTCTAATAAGCGGAACCAATATCTCAGCTAACACCGAACAGACCACAGCTTCCAACGTTAGCTTAATCATAATGCCTGTAATGATGGCCCACGCAGCCGCAGGTGGCACAGGTCCAGGTGAAAACAGAGTGAACCAAAAGAAATCGGTGACAACCACATAAGGTGCTTGAACAACCCAAGCCAACAAACCCGCAAACAGAGGCCTAACCCTTTTAGCTAACAGCCCAACAGCACCACCCAAAATGGCAACTCCACCAACAACAAACGGAATCCTGGTAACAGCCATGTAGACGCCCCCGACGGCTCCAGTCACTGCCCCCGCAATGGGACCAGCCAAAATCCCACTCAAAAAGACGGCTAACTGAAAAAAATGAATAGACGACTCAAATGATCCCAAGCTGATAGGAACGGCCAACGGCGGAACCGACAACACAATGGCTAACGCTCCCATCAACGCCGCAAAACTCATGGTCTTAACCTTCATGACATCAGACTCCAAGAGATAGTGTTACAAAATTATTTTTTCGTAACACCATTGTTATAAATCTTTCGCAAAATAACATTACTGTGGGGATCAAATGTCATCAGTCACAATGAAGGGGGTTGTGAGATTCAGCGTTTCTCTTCCGCCTTCGTTAGTTAAGAGTTTCGACAATGCATGGAAGGGCATGAGCTACGGCAATCGTTCAAAGGCTGTTCACGATGCCCTCCGCAACTTCATAACCGAATACGAGTGGATGCGCGTAGAGGAAGGCGAAATAACAGGCGCCATCGTCCTGCTCTATTACGTGGACAAACCAAGCTTACTAAAACAAATAATGCAAGCTCAACACAAGTTTGAAGATACCGTGTCTTCCACCCTACACGTGCATTTGACAAAGGACAAGTGCCTAGAAATCATAGCGGTCAAGGGAAGAGTCAGCCAAGTTAGAAGTCTAACGCAAGAACTCATGACCAAAAAAGGCGTCAAGCAGCTAAAGTTTGCAGCAGTAACTACGTGACCAGAAGAACGGTTGGCTTTTCGAGTGGGATAAGCATATCTTATTTTGTTTAGCAGGTTAGGTGAAAGGCTGCCACAACCCGTTTCGAGTCGGCTAGACGATTGTAAGTCTTCCAAGCTTCTTTCGTGTTTTCGACAATCAATTCAATCTTATTTGACGCAAAATATCTTTTGACCTCGCTTGGAACGTTCATGTACCCGTGAAAACCCGTGCCAACAATGAGCACTTCTGGCTTAGCTTGCACAACCTCTTTGAGGTCATCCATGCTCAGGTGATGCCCCTCTCGCCTCCACCAACTGTCCTTGATGTGGTCTAGAAAAATTATCAAGTCGCTTGTGTAGCGTTTGCCATTAATGACTATTTGACCGAAATCATAAGACTCAATCATTCTAGACCATCCTAAAATTATCTTTCCTCAGTCTTATTTTTTAAGGTTTTATTTCTCCTTTTATTGAAGCGCCGCGTTACAAACCTGAACCTACCCCTCTACATGAATAATGTGCGATGGCTAATTCAAAGCCTACGTAAACTATGTGGATTCGTCTTCGATTGGGCGACGTGCCCACAGATTGTTTATCGATTCAAGACTCTCCATGAGCTGCACTCCCTTTGTCGTGGTCTTATAAACCTTCTTAGTCTGTTTATTCTGTTCAACAGCGGTGTTCTCTAGAAAACCTTTCTCAACCAGAAACGACAGGTACATATTGACTTGGGAGTAACTCAGTTTCGCCCTGTACATTATGTGCGTCTTTATCCTGCCGCCTACGGCTGTCTTCAATATTTCAGCCACAATGTCGTGGCGATCCCTTCTAATGGTAGAGTAAGTCATTCCGCCTTCCTATCCAGCAGCAACAAAAGAATGAACATTGTGCCTATTATTTGTTTAAGGAAAAATCTTCTAGAAGAATAATCTATCAAAAAATCTCTATTTGCACCTATGTTTGGGTTATGACATCATATGGCATTTACAACTTAAATATACCGTTAAAGATTCTTATCTTGAGGTTTGAGGTTGGCAAGGCGGGTTCGGAGACCTCGACCCTTTGATAGGGCTGAGTGCAAAACTTGCTCTTTAAAGGGAACATTCTACTGTTGGCGCCAATGCCCATACAATGCTTGGCGACAGCAACGGATTGAGTGACATAGCTTGAAAATTGTCGGCTTAATATCGGATACGCATATACCTGCCAGAGCCAAAGTCATTCCAGCGAAAGTGTTGAAGATTTTCGATGATGTTTCCTTAATCATACACGCTGGCGATTTGACGCAGATGAAGATTGTTGAAGACTTGGAACGCTTGGCGCCTATTGCAGCAGTTTGTGGAAACATGGATGACCATGACGTGAGAGAAAAACTGGCTGAGACAAGATCTGTTAGCGTAGAGGGATGGAAAATCCTAGTCGTTCACAGCCTCGGGATTTTCACAACGGAGCAAAAGATGAAAAAGATGACAGAGCAGAACAATTTTCACATAGTTGTTTTTGGGCACACTCACCGACCACTCGTAAAATGGCAAGAGAAGACTCTATTCATAAATCCGGGAAGCCCAACCAACCCTATACCGCCTTTCATCATCAAACCAAGCGTGGGTCTGTTGAAGATTTCTGCGGACAAAATTGAACCAGAAACAGTTAAAATCTAGCCTAATTATCAGTATGATTCAGCTTCACTTTCACTATGGTCTCTCTGCTATATAACCTGTCGGTTCGCCGAGAATCTTAAGTTCTTCAAGCGATCACACGCTGGAAAAAGGTTGCGATAAAGATGACCGAATCTTGCAAAAATCCATGGAACGGCAAGTGTAGCAACAAAAACATTGAGGTTTACATTTACTACAAGAACAAAATTTTGCCCATCTGCGCACAGTGTTGGAGTCACATCGCTGAAAAAGACGTAGAGTGGTAGAAACATGCTCAAATTTGATTTAAACTGGGCCAGATCCAACGTGGGACGTAGGGTAAACTTACACCTTAAAGACGGCTCAGTTATTATCAACGTGCTCATAACTAGGGCGTTGAGAGTACGAGGCAATTGTGAACGCTCGGTGCTTCATTACGCGATTCCTCAAAGGAACAAAAATGGCAAAGTATTCTTAAAAGAAATTGCTTGGGCGGAGCGACTGGATTCTCAAATGTTTGCATCGGACGAGGTTGCCTGAGCCTTCTTGAATGATTATTTTCTTAACTCTTCTTGAACCTGGTTCCAGAATTCCTTGTTCAAGACGCATCCGGGATCGGGTGCGAGAACATCTTTGAAGTAATTGTAGGCGCGAGCTCGACAGCCACCGCAGGTGTAGCGGTATTGGCAACTCCCACAGTTGTCTTTGAGTTTGTCTTTGTCTCTGATTTCCCAGAAAAGCTCGGAGTGACGCCACAGTTTTTCGAAGTCGTCTTTGAACAGGTTGCCTACTCTGACAACTTGTGTGTGAGGGAAGAAAACGCACGGGAACATGTCGCCGTTTGGTTCAAGAGACATATAGAAGCGTCCGGCGCCACATCCACCGATAAAATCTGCCAATTGTTTGAGTTGACCAGACAGTTTGGGATTGTAGAAGTGGGTGGGAACAACATGGACTTCCGACTCGATTTCTTGGGCTATTCGGGCAAATTGAGGCGCTGTTGAGAGCACATCGACGTTTCCAACTTTCATTTTGTTCCAGCAAAGTTTGAGGATGCACTCACGTTCATCTGGCGTCAAATCCGATTCAATTATGTCAGCGCCTCGGCCAGTTGGCACGAAATTGTAGAGCATGAACCAGTTGACGCCTAGCTTCTGGGCGAAGTCTATCATTGCCGGAATCTCTCGATAATTAAAGCGCGTGGCCGTAGTGGCCATCTCCACGAACATGCCCTCGGCGACACAGTTTTTTATTCCCTCCACCGTCTTTTCAAAGGTCCCCGGCACACCTCTGAAATAGTCATGTGTCTGGGGATTAAGCCCGTCTAGGCTGATTTGGGCGAATTGCAGTCCAGCTTTCTTGAATTCGTGAACTCTCCTGCGAGATGAAAACAGTATAGCGTTTGTAGCCATGGCTGTGTACATTCCCCGATCAGAGGACCTCTTGATTAGTTGAATTATATCAGGGCGGATGGAGGGCTCTCCTCCTGAAAAAGCTAAGATGAGCACACCAGCGTCGGCAAGTATGTCAATGCCCTTCAAGGCTTCTTCCGTAGTCAACTCATCTGCGCCCTTGGCACCGGCGCTCTCGTAACAGTGCAAGCATTTTAGGTTGCAAGCGCGAGTTATGTTCCAAACAACCTGAAACGGGGCGCCCGGAATATATGGATGTCTCACGCCGAACCACGCAATGCCTTTTATAACGTTGGAGAGACCTCGACGCCAGTAAGGGTCTTTAAATCTGTCTTTGAGTTGTGCTTCTGCTACTCCGAAGGTCCAGCAAGCCGCAGCCAATATTGGGGATAAGATGTTACGTGAAATCCTACATGAAAAGCAGGCGTCTTTTCTAACGCCCACATAGAGTTCAAGCGCAACTTCCAGTCTGTTGGCTCCATCTTTTGAACAGTTTTTAGAAAGCGCTTTCAAAAAGCTTCTGGTCACGGGATTATCAGCTATGGCTTTGAAAGTTTGGAGTGTGCCAGCTGTTGTGTTCCCGCTCATGCGAAGCTTTCCCTCCACTCTCTTATTTAGAATCATAAATGCCTCATAAAGGTTTATTTTTCAGAAGTATTGTGGAAAGGGCCCCCACGCAGTTTCGGGCTGCATGTGAGTGTAACTAGGATTTTACGAAGGCTTAGCGGTTTGTCACCGTGCGACAGTCAGGCCATGTGGAGGCCCGTTACAAAAGATTCGGGGCTTTACGTAAAAGACTTGTTAAGAAGCTGGAATATACTAATTTAATATGTGATAAATGCTGGGGTGAAAATTTTTTGGACCTTGGTTCCTTAATGTAAAAAATCCTGGAAGAAAATTATATGCAAATTGACATAAAGATGAAAAATTTTGTATCTCTCAGTAATCGTTAAGGGAATAGAATCTTAAGTATTTTGTCTTCTACGCCCAAGAAAAGACACATTAAAGGGTTATAGGTATGGTGTCAGCACAAGTCTCCAATGCGAAAGGTGAAGTAACATGGGTGAGGGCGAAAAATTCGAGAAGCTTAATTGGGATATGTTTCAGAAAATTCTAGATAAGAATCCAACTTTTGCTACGTTTCTGGGTATACATGATCCATACGATAGGTTGTTGCCTGACGGAAGCAGCAAAAATGTGTTTGATACATTGGAGCTGGTCCAACAATGGGTTGACAAAATGAAAAAGACCATTAAGTATGATGCTTTAAGCGATGAACACAAGATCGATTGGAAAGTTGCAGAACACTTCTATAAGCTTCAGAAGTTTTCGATAATGGAGCACAGATTGTGGGAAACAAACCCGGACGCCTTCGACGAAATTGGCAGCGTGCTTTTTATAATGTTAACACGAAACTATGCGCCGCTGGAGAAGCGAGTGGAAGCCATAGTTTCTAGGCTGGAGAAACTGCCAATTTTCCTTGAACAGTTTCGAACAAGATTTGAAAAGTCTAAGCCGGTGAAACTTTGGACAGAAGTTGCCATCGAAAGCTGCCAACAAATTCCAGGCCTGTTCCAGTTCATCGAGACGGCGACAAAGGGCATGATTTCGGACAAGCTGCATAGCAAGCTGACAAAGACTGTGGAGAATCTTCAGCAACCAACCGAGCAACACTTAGAGTGGTTGAAGAGTCTGCTGCCGAAGACTAAAAGTGAGTGGGCGCTTGGCAAAGAAAAATTTGACAAACTCTTGAAATTACGTGCCTTAGGCATGACCGCTGAGGAAATATACAAACTTGGAGTCGAATATCTGCGTGAGCTGAAAAAGGAACGGGCTAAACTCGCTGAACAAATTGCGCTTGGAAAAAGCGTTCAAGAAGTGATGGAGTTAATTGAAGCTAAGGCGCCGAATACCTTTGAAGAGGCTCTTAAGGCAACTAAAGAGGAAATGGAGAAGTCAAGGGAATTCGTGACCAAAAACAACATTGCAACCGTGTATCCCGATGACAAGCTTCATGTGGAAGAAACGCCGGCGTTCATGGCACCGCTTCTGCCTTTTGCCGCTTTGATACCGCCTGGCAAGTTTGACAAGAGACAGGAAGGAATCTACATCATAACCCGTCCCAAGGAAGCAAAAAATCTGGGCAAACACCTAAACTATGCGAGCATTCCGGGCACAGCGGTGCATGAGGGTTTTCCAGGGCATTTTCTTCAAGGAGCACGTTCTAATCGCGGCTCATTTGTTCGGTTGTTAGCTGGAGGAAACGAAACCATTGAGGGTTGGGCCCACTACTGCGAGGAAATGATGCATGAACACGGTTTCATCCAGGGACTAGAAACCCGATTTATTCAGGTGAACGATGGAATATGGCGAGCTGTTCGCATAATTGTAGACGTGAAGCTTTCACGAGGAGAAATGAGTTTCGACGAAGCTGTAGACATGCTCATGAAAGAGGCTGGAATGTCTAAAGAAGGCGCAACCGCCGAAGTTCGCTGGTACACGCAGTCGCCGAGCTATCCGCTTTCCTATCTTGTTGGTAAGCATCTAATCTTGCAATTGCGAAATGATATAAAGGAGAGTATGGGCGAGAAGTTTAGCGAGAAGTTTTTCCACGACACAATCACAGCTAATGGCGAACTCCCGATTTCATTGCTTGAGGAAGTCTTGGCCCTCAAACTCGCAGAAATTAAAATCAAGTAACGCCAGCACTATTTTCTAAGGAGAAAAATGCCGTTGATGGCGTCTGGTAGATTCGTCATTCAGAAGCATCAGGCAACCCACCTGCACTATGACTTTCGTTTAGAGATGGACGGTGTATTGAAGAGCTGGGCTGTGCCTAAAGAACCGCCAACAGCGCCAGGCATTCGAAGACTAGCCGTCCAAGTAGAAGACCACGCGTTGGACTACATCAACTTCGAGGGCGTCATTCCAGAGGGTGAATATGGTGCTGGCACGGTTGAAATATGGGACAAAGGCACCTACACGCTCAAGAATAGAATAGAAAAAATGATTGAGTTCACGCTGCAAGGTGCAAAACTCAAAGGCGATTACGCATTAATTCACTTTAAAGAAAATAATTGGCTGCTACTCAAGAAGAGAACGTAGCAAACTCCTAGCCGCACGGTTGAGGCACTAAGATACGAATAGGCTTATGAAAAAGTTCTCAACCTGAATGAAAGCCGAAAATCGTTTTAAAGGAATAATCTCATTAGGGGATAGTCTGGGTCTGCGTTATCCTTGATGTGGAAGCCGTTTTTGATGTAAAACACCATCGGACCTGAAGGATTGTTGGCGTCGCTCCGTCGAGCAAAAGTTTCAATGGCCTTGAATCCACGTCTCTTCAACTTGTCAATGATGTTGGTTAACAATCTTTCACCCAAGCCTATTCCACGTAGATTCTCGTCGCTTATGTATAGGCAGGAGAGGAAAACAACGCCTTCCTCGATTTTTCCAACGGGCTTAGACCTGTAGCTATTGATATTCGGAAGGCGTGTCGACGGTGCGAATTGGGCGTAACCCACAGGTTTGCCCTCACAGTAGACTATTTTGCCGCATGCCCCAAACTCCTTTAAGGTCTGAGTGAACCATCCTCTCTTTTTGTCTTCAAGCTCCTTTTCCGTTCCACCCCTTTCTTCCTCAGCTTTAAACTCGTCTGGAAATTCCCAGTAGACGCAGCTCCTACACGTTTTGGGAATGTCTTCTGAGTTTTCTTCTCTGATATCCAGAATTTCAACTTCAATCCCAAGAGCCATGAGTTTGTCAACCTTCCTAAAACGAGGTTAATCGCTTCTGCCTAAAAGTCTTTAGCTCATTCAGCCTTCAAGTTTACGGAGTTAACTTTACCATCAACCATTTGAAATGCGGCCAATCTATTTTCAGTTGAGGAGAAAATCAACCAGACAGCTTCGCCCCATAGGCGCATAAATTCAAGGTCAATCGCCGAAGGGTTCGCGGATGCTGGATGAGAGTGGAAAAACCCGATAAATTCAAGTCCATTTCTAGTGGACTGCGAAAAGGCGTTATAAAATGTTTTTGGATTGATTTCAAACCGCACCTTCGATCTTAAAACGTTTGATACTGTGACAATTCTTTCTACCACGGTTTCTTTTTGAGTAATTTTGCCGAAGAGAAGAGCACAAGCTTCTATTGGATGAACCTTTCTGACTTCTGCCCTCAGCAAGTTCAATTGTTGCGTCGTCAGTCGTAGAATCATGTTGAGTTGAACCTCGCCCTGGCAGTTGCTTAAAGAGCAGATCGTTTTAGCTTGGCATTAGGCGCTCGTTTTTAACTCAGACAAAACTTCTTTGTCTAAACTGTCTTCGCCAATTTTAAACGTGCCTGGTTCCTCACTTTTCAAAATTGCTCGCAGGGATTCTGCGTCTAAGTCGCGCACCAGTTGGAGCAGTTCTCTCTTAGCTGACTTCAAGTGGTTGTTCAATGCTTCTTGATTCCTGTACAGGACGCCTGCCAGCGGACATATTTTCTTCATTTTTAGAAACCATTCAATCTTTCCTGTTTCTGCGTTGATGTCGAAGGTTATAGGTCCAGCCACGCATGTTTCCGGTTTCACGAGATGAACCCAACATCTTTTCGAGTCTCTATCCAAGAATACACAATGGTTGTCGGCTGTTTCTCTTGGAAAAGTGTAGGTGTTGCTTTCAAAACTGTTTTCCACAATTATACCATTTTTATTCAAGTAGTCTTGTATTGTAGCTCTTCTCTTGAGCGTAATTGGCGGATGTGCTCCACTACAACAGTCTATTTTGCATCTTTGGCATGTGTCAAAGAAATCGGCTTGCCTTGACTTATCGCTTTTGTTAGTTTTGCTCGTTCGATCTATGTCCACACTCTGTTCTCCTCTAGATTCCTTGTCAACGCTAAGTAAAGAGTGAAAATCGCCTCTTCAAGGCTTGTCTTTTGAATTCTCTTAGTTAATTCTTTCACAATAAGGTCGGAGAGACTGCCCTCTTCAATTCTCTGTTTTACGAATCCTAAGAAATGTTTCTCCTCCGCGTCAGCGTTTTCCCAAGCCATTCTGTACAGGAAATGGCAGACTTGTCTGACTGTAGAGCCCTTTGGATGTTGAACTTTGGCTTCTAAGCCTTTCTTGATGACTTCGTGAAGATTATTCACCAAGATGTGGTGGGGCAAATAATTAAATTCTTCGTCGTGTTCAAGAATGCCTCTCAACAATGCTCGAATGAAGCAGCTCAAGGCAACGTCGGATCTGACGCATTCTTGTTCATCCATTATTCGAATCTCAATGGCCTTCCTGTCGAATCGTATGACGGCGCCACGGGAGTTCAGCCACTCCTTGTTGAGCAGACACTTGGGGGCATGCACCCTAGCTAGGTCCTCTGAATAGCGCCTTATTGTGGTCTTTTCATACTCTTCAAACGAACTCACATATTCTGGTATAACGTCGCCGGTAATGGAAGGAATCTCATTTTGATTCATCAAGTAGAAATAAAGACGATTGTCCACATAATCGCCGATTTTTCTTTCGTAAATAGGCGAAGATGCAGTCATCGCTGGCAGATAGGGTAGAATGTTTGTCAATGCATTGCACAGTCTAACCGCTTCTTTCTCATCCTCAAAGGGGAGGTTGAGTTGAAAACTTTGAATGTTAAGCCAACCGTGCTGATTCAAGTTGAAGATTCTGCTCAACGCTCCATAGATTTGGCGGTCTCGATGCGACCAAACTTGGACGTTATTCAATCGCAGAGAAGGGTGCATTCCCAAACCGAGCAAGCGTGCATGGTAGCGTCTTTCAAGCAGGTCAAGAACCGTCAAAGCAGCGCCGTACATTGTCTCTTCAAAAGCTTCAGGCGATTCAAAGGGTGTGGTAGCCTTAAACTCTGCCACGTGCGCCTGCAGTTCCTTTCCGAAGGAGAAATCTTTTAGTCGAACTGTGTTTACGATTCGCCCCTGAAAGTCTCTGATAACCCTGTCAACAATGGGGAGAGGCATTAATTTTTCATCTACAATTGAGAACTCGTGTTCTGGGCCGAGGACTTGGAGCGTCCCATACATAAAGTGTTTGACCCTACCAGATAGAAGTGTAGCCATCCGTTCAGCAAATAAACTTTTTGTAAGAAAAACATTATAGTAAATTATTGTCCTTCAAAACTTGCAACGCCCATTGACCGCTGCTGGCAACCGAAGATATGGCTTCCGAAATTTTGTGTAGAGCCTCTTCATACTGATTACTGCGCACCTTGTCAGCGGCTTCTCTAACCTTTTCGCTTGTTCGTTCGAATTCATCCATGTGCAAAACGTTATGGGCGATGTTGACCTCACCTTCTAATCCATACAAAAAGAAGGAAAACAGTTTGGAAGCGCCGACGAGTTCGTCGCCCTTCAACTCGCCGATTTGCTCCAACATTTTAGCCGCCAGAATTAGCTCCGACTTTATGCGTTCTACGTATTGAAAGCAAATGATAGCCTTACCTAACTCAGCGTCGGCGGGTTTGTCCGGCATCCCTTTCATCTCAGATGTCATGTTGGCGGCATTGGAGGTGTTGATGGAGCAGGAGGCGCTACTATAAACATGGTCGTGGTCGTAGTGGAGGCAACGGTTGTTCCGGCAATTCTGTCCAAATACTTTTGATGTGGATCACCCGGCGTTGCCATGCCCACGACGGTGTCGATGAGCCAGAAGACCGGGTAAATCTTGCTGACGTTGCGAATTAGAGCCATATCTAAACCGACGAGTCTTCCATCTATCCTCGTGACTTTGAGATTCATAACTAGTTTGCCGATTGTTGAACCGCGGCTTGATTCCATGACTGAAGCGTAGAAAAGCCAGAGAACACCTGCGAAGAGTGGGAAGATTGTTGCGTTAAAAAACCATGCCCAAGTTGCCCCTGATAAAAGAAACGGGAGTGAAACTAAAAAGACTATGACTATTATTGCTACAGATGCTATCAAGCCGTCTATTATTGCCGCTATTAATCGTCTTATCCAATGGTCCTGAAGCTGACGATCTGTCCCAATTTTTTCGAAGGCTGTAGACGTGATAATTCACCCCTTCTTATAGCCTTCTTTATTTTTCGAAACTGTATTTATGTCTGCTGTATGGTGTAGCTGCTCGTCGCGTTTGCTTTGGCTCGTAGCATTGCTTCCACAGAGCAGTATTTCTGTTCAGACAGCTCAATGGCTCTCTGCACAGCTCTCTCTTTCAGATCTTTTCCCTTCACCCTGTATTCAACGTGAATCTTATCATAAACGCGCGGATGCTCCGAAGCCCGTTCACCAGAAACCACGATCTCTAAGCCTTCTAATTGCTGCTGTTGTTTGCGCATTATGTCAACAACATCTATGCCGGTGCAGCCGCCTAGGGCTACCAATAGCAGTTGCATGGGTCCAAACCCTGAGCCTTCGCCTCCAGCTTCTTTTGGAACGTCCATAACAGTGGCATGCCCTTTATCGTCTGATGCTACAAAGCGCATGGCGTCTATCCACTTCACATGAACCACAATCGGCAACTGCTGCGGCTGTGCTTCTTTTTTCTCCACTGGCTGTTTCATGTGCTTCGATTCCTGTCCTATCTAGCCTTTAACAACAGCTATTGGTAACAGCCTTGCCACGCGTGTCGCTATTCCGACTTTGTCGCTGACTTCCGCAACCTTGTCCACGTTTTTGTAGGCGGGGTCCGCCTCTTCAGCCAACACAACCGCGCTTGCCGCCCTGATGACTATGCCTCTCTGCTCCAGTGCCTTTTTGATTTCTCCGCCCCAATACCTTCTTTTGGCAGCGGACCTGCTCATCATTCGTCCTGCTCCATGGGCGGTTGAGCCAAATGATACATCCATTGCTTTGGGTGTTCCAACCAGTACCCAGCTGCTTGTGCCCATGCTTCCTGGGATTAAAACCGGTTGCCCAAGGGCTCTGTAGTCGGCTGGAACTTCTGGACGGTCTGGTCCAAACGCTCTGGTTGCGCCTTTCCTATGTATCCAGACTTTCCTTGTGTGCTCATTGACTTTGTGTTCTTCAATCTTAGCTATGTTGTGAGCCACGTCGTAAACTAGGCTTAGGCCAAACGTTTCAGCTGATTTTTTGAAAACTTGCTCGAAGCTCTGGCGAACCCAGTGGGTTATGGCTTGACGATTAGCGAAAGCGTAGTTGACGGCGCATGACATGGCTTGATAATAGTCTTGGGCTTCGGGGCTGGTTCCAGGCGCGCAGGCTAATTCGCGGTCTGGTAATGCTATTTTGTATTTTTGGGTGGCTCTTTCCATGACGCGTAGATAATCTGAGCAGATTTGGTGTCCATAACCGCGTGATCCACAATGGATCATAACCGTCGCTTGGCCTTCGTTTGTGATGCCGAAGGCTTTGGCTATTCTCGGATCGTATATTTTGTCGACTTTTTGAATTTCTAAGAAGTGGTTTCCCGAACCCAATGTGCCGATTTGGGGCAGTCCCCGACTCTTAGCGTTTGTTGAGACCTTGTCCGGGTTGGCGTTTTCCATGTGGCCTCTCTCCTCACAGTGTTCAATGTCTTCTGGCCATCCTAATCCGCATTCAACTATGTAGGGCACTCCTTCCGCAGCCAATCGATCGAGTTCGCTCATGGTTATGGAGAAATCCTTGCGTCGGCTGCCTAATCCGCTGGGAACATTGTTAAATATGGTTGTTGCTAAGTCAGTCAGTTTGGGTCGGATGTCCTCTTCCGAAAGATTCGTTGTTAATAGGCGCACGCCGCAGTTGATGTCGTAGCCCACACCGCCTGGGCTGACAACGCCCTCTTCGTAGTCGGTGGCGGCGACGCCGCCGATTGGGAAACCATAGCCCTCGTGTCCGTCTGGCAGAGTGATAGAATACTTGTAAATACCTGGCAGGTGCGCAACGTTGGCGCATTGGTCTAAGGTGCGATCTGTCTTCATTTTTTCGAGCAGATCTTCGTCGGCGAAGACTATGCCGGGAACTCTCATACCGGGCTTATACTTTTGTGGGATTCGCCACGTGTAATTATCAATTCGCTCAAGCGGCACCTTAGGTGGAGGTCGGCGAAACTCTCTTTCTTCTTCGCCCATAACAAATCACCAATTTACATTGAGGGCGTGAATGTGCAATATAAACAATTTTGGTGTTTAAGCCAATATTTTTTGGAAGTACTCTACAAAGCCAGAAATGCTCCGCATAACTACGCCTTGTCTCAACGCCACATGCTTCTTGACAAAGTTGGCTGCCGTGCGCATTTGAGGGTCTTGTTCCAATATCATGGTGTACATGGTTTCCAAGCTGTCACTCTTTTTCACGGCTTTGGAAATTGCTTTGGCCCAAAGGTTCAGTTGTGCTTCGTAGGCTTCTAATTTTTGAACTGCGTTCTCAACTGGTCCAAAGTGTGTGTAATAGAGGCGTTGGGGCTTCAGTTGGCGCAGTTTATTGAGTGAGGCTAAAGCGAGTTCCAAGTGGAACGGCGCTGGCGTGGTCGGTATTGTCACGTCTAACTGTGGCACGTAAATACCCGCCGAGTCGCCTGAGAAGATTCCTTGGCTCTTTTTTTCATGGTAGCTCAGGTGATGCGATGCGTGTCCAAGTGTTTCTAAAACTTGAATTTGAACAGATCCGCCCAAATCAATGATCATGTCGTCTGGAGGCGTGAACACTCGATCTGCGGGGACAGGTTGAATTTCACCGTAGATTTCGACGATTTTGCCCAAAACTTGTCTGGATTGTGTCCAGAGTTTTTGAGGGTTTATGAGATGTGGTGCGCCTCTGGGATGAACCCAGAGTTTGGCGTTGGGCAAATGTTGAAAGAGGGTTCCTGCTCCGCCTGTGTGGTCTATGTGAACGTGTGAAACCATTACGTGATCCACGTCTTTGGTTTTGATGTCTATTTCTTGTAAGCCGGCGAGCAGGTTCTCCACTGAACATGTGGGTCCAGTTTCAACTATGGCGATTTTTTGTGTGCCTTTCACTATATAGGAAGAAATAAACTTCTCTAAGCCAGCAGGCTTGAGGTCTATGAGGTAAAGGTGGTCGCTGAGTCTTTGTGTGTGCATTTTTTTCACGTTGGAATAGCAATTGCCATTTTGGTTATTAATGGCTTTTTGGTGTGATCGCCAAAGAAGTTTAATCACAGTTTCAATCAAGGAATTGTGAATGTGGAGACAAACGTGTTAGTGCGTGTTGTTCGCCTATTGACTTTAGAAGAGGTGCAGGAACGCATAAGAAATTACGAAAGAGAACACGGCATGAGTTTCGACGATTTTGAAGCCGTGTTTCTTGAGAAGAAAATTGACCGGCGTTTCATAGGTGTTTATTCAGAGTGGGCTGGGTTAGTTCACGCTTATAGGGGTTATGTGGAAGGCGGTGAACTCGATTATGTGGTTGAAGAAATACGTGATTTAAAGCCTAGAGAAACCGCACTTTTGACACCAAAAAGGTTGGAGCTCCTTTATAATTTGGCGAGTCTGAGGCCAGAGTCTATAAACAGTTTGGCACAGAAAACGCGGAGAAACGTGAAAAATGTGTATCAAGACCTTAAGGTGTTGAAAAGTTTGGGTTTTGTCACTTTTAAGAAGAGGGGCAAAAGAAAAATTGCTCCCGAAACTTTAGTGGAAGAGATAACGTTGATGATAAGATAAATTGCCACTCGACCATTTTCCATAGTGTTTCTAAGTCTAGAGGTCAAGGATGAATCTGACCGTTACTTTTTTGGGTTTCTTTACGATTTCCATCCGATGGTATGTGACTGCTTTGATTCCAACCTTGGACAGATGTTTGTCAGCGTTGAATGGTTCGCCCCAAATTTTGGCTTGTAGCCTGAAACCTGTGTTGGTTTTTTCTATGCTGGCGATTTTGAATCGGCTGTAGAGGTTGCCTGTCAAATCGAACTTGACTAGAAGTGCTTCGAGCCAGTTGTAGAGGAGCTCTTGTTCGTCGTGGCCTTCAACTTCCACAGTGTCCTTGGTTTTTGGCTTTACGTGTGCTGTGTCGGTCATGGTTTCAAAGGTTGCGTAAGCTGCGTTTTCAAAGGCTTCTTCTAAGGTTTTTCCATGAGCTGCAATGTAGGCGTCGGCTGTGTGTTCTAGAAATTTGAAGCGTTTCAAATGGATCACTCCGCTGTAATCAGTTTCAAGTTGGGGATTAGGCTGATATAAACAGTTTTGGTTTTTTAACTTATCAGAGCTGAGGAAGTTGCGGCGGGAGTTCATTAGAGTCTATCCTTTCTGCATGTGCATTAAATGATACGCAGATATGCTGGGGCTAATTCTTTCAATCGCTTTTTCCATATGTGATTGTCTGAGGTTTTGAATCTTGACTTGGCTAGGGGAGAGGGCGGTTGGGGTTCAGATGTTATTAACTTCCGCTTAGTTTGAGTAATAATAACGCGTAGAGTCAATGATAGCTATATCAATGTCAAATTCATTGTCCCATTTATTTGTCATCAAAAGTTTCTTAGAATTTTCACTAGAGGCTACGAGTTTATAGCCATGTTTGGAACAAATGTAACTGATGATCTCTTTTACTTGATTTTCAATGATATGTCCTATTGCTTACAAGTTAGATATAATAGTTTAAGGAGAAATCTTCTATCCTTTCTTGATTCTTATCAGTTCTTTAGGTTCTGCTATAATTTTTCCACATCTATTTTTTATCATCACTTTCTTCTCAATCTCTTGAAAAACATTATTCCGATTATTAGCGATACGGCAAGCATAACCAAACTTGCACAAATTGAAAGGTAAAAGACTGATTGAAATTCTTCAGCTACAACATGGTATTGCTCGCCCATAGACAAAGCAAGAATGATAGGAAATAAAACAAGAGCAACTACAAGCAGGACAAAAAGAAACCAATACCGTGTTTTGACTTTGACTTTGCTCGTAATCATCTCTGCTTCCTGATTCTAATTAGTTCTTTCGGCTCAATTATTGTTTTCCCCACTTCTCACATTTTGAGGTTTCTAACGGCTCATACATGGGAATCATAAACTAACCTTCTTTGAACTCTCTGGTTAAAGAAAATCTTGTTCACGATGACGGCAAAATAAAAAAAGAAAGGTTGGAAGTAAAGCCTTATGTTCTTTAGAAGTATGTTTCTCCTTCAATACCGTCAACCATGTACATCTTTAATGGACCACCGTAATTGATTATGTTAGGGTCTGTTGCTGCAAATGCTTGGTTTGCCCAAACCCAGGCTTCTTCCACAGAAACCTTACCGTCCCCATTCGAATCAGGGTTCAAGTCTAAGTTAACATGAGGAATTTCGGTGCATCCTGACAGCGCATACCAGAGATAAAAGTCTATGCCATAAAAGTACCCGTCAAGGAAGTATCCCCAGTGCATTTCCAACCTGTCAGCGTTACCAACTCCAATTGCAAGTCTGTTAGGCCCTGCTATATCTTCAATTAATCCACTACCACAACATGCCATGAACTGCACGACCAATTGACCCCGGAAACCATCAAAAAGCAGTTTAAACTCATCGTCTATGATGAAGTTCACCATATTCGTAGCCTTTCCTTGCCCGCCCGGAATACCATCGTAGGGTTGCCAACACTCATCCCATGGGTCGACACCCTTGCGAGTAGTACCTGGCGTTGGAGGATAAGCAGTTTCGTCACCATTTTCATCCTCGACAACCCATCCGTGACCGCATAAAACTATTAAGAACAGACTACTCGGGCTATCATACTGTTTCAATGACTCTATTCCTTGCATTACGTTCGCCTTAGTGTTATCTTCGTTTAACAAGATTGTGAAATGATCTGGTAGCCAACCATAGTCATTTACGAGTATGTCGCGAATAGCATACATGTGTTCGGCAGCCCAGGGAATCGCACCATAGTCCTCGATACATGCATCGCGAGCGGGCTCGGGGTAATCAAGTAGATACAGGAATGTGCTAGATGCGCATAGTAGGGCATACTTATTCTCTGGATCCACTGAATTATTCTTTGGATCCGCTGAAACAGTAGTCAAATGTGGAAAGAGAAGCAGTGTAGCGAGAGCTAATAGCAAAACACATTTACATAGTTTATTTGCCACCTTTCCTTCCTCCTCCTGATTTGGGTATGTTTAACGTGCCCCACACTCGGCACCGAATGTCACATTATTCAAGGTATTACTTAAGTTTGTTTGATCTTTTAGTCCTTCTTTTCATGGTTAAGAAAGAAGCCTTTGAATGGATAAGAACTGGACAGAAATCGTTTGGGTTTGGGTTTTATTTGAATCATATATTGAACCCGAGAGGTAGGCTGTGAGAGAGAGCAAGCAGGAAAATATATCAGTCAGCGCGTCAGCGGCGATTCTTCAACCGAAGAAAACCGTTGCCATCTCGTAGAGTTTAGGATCAACCGCTTTCCGTTTACCCACCACATCTCTTAACGGAAACGAAACTATCTCATTGCCCCGTAGGGCAACCATTAATCCAAATCTGCCCTCGTGAACCAAGTCGATCGCAGCGATTCCATATCTTGTGGCTAATATTCTGTCAAAGGCGGTTGGAGAACCCCCACGTTGCAGGTGCCCAAGCACAACCACACGAGTTTCGATGCCGGTGCACTTCTCAATCTCCTTACCCAAATAATAGCCAACTCCACCCAGCCTCGCGTGCCCAAACTCATCTACAGTGTCGCTGTAAGTGATTTCTCCGCCCCCTTTCGGCTTAGCTCCCTCAGCAACCACAAGCACACTGTAATTTCTTCCCTGAACCTGCCTCTGCTTAACGTAATTACACACCTCATCCATGTCAAAAGGCTGCTCAGGAATAAGTATAACATCGGCGCCGCCAGCAATCCCAGATTCAAGAGCTATCCAACCCGTGTATCTTCCCATAACCTCAACAATCATCACACGATGATGAGCCTCAGCAGTAGAGTGTATCCTGTCAAGAGCCTCAGTCGCAATCGAAACAGCAGTGTTAAAGCCAAAAGTGAAATCGGTGCCAGCCAAATCATTATCAATAGTTTTAGGAACAGTGACACACAGAAGCCCCATTTCATATAGCTTCTGAGCCACCGTCTGAGTGTCATCGCCTCCAATCACAACAACAGCGCTAACATCATGCGCCTCAACATTCTCAAAAATCTTCCGCGGCCCATCTTCACGCTTGAAAGGATTAGTTCTCGATGTCCCAAGAATGGAGCCACCACGGAAAAGTATACCCCTAATCGTGTCCAAAGTAAGCGACATAAAATCGCCGTCTAACAGTCCCCGCCAACCATCTTTGATGCCAATCATTTCATACTTGTAATATAAAATCCCCTTACGCACAACCGCTCTTATCACGGCGTTAGTCCCAGGCGCATCTCCTCCACCGCTTAAGATGCCAACCTTCATTTTATCCACCCTAGCCGTTTCGCTTCTACCTTAACCACCCTAACCAAAATCCGCGTACTTGCCATCAAACAATCCAACCTAAGCTACATCTGCAATCTTTCTATTAAAGATTTAAAGATTCAAAATAAACTCAGCCAATCAAAAGCCAAAATATAAATTAAACTCCTCACTGCCTTTTCACCAACGAGAAATTACGAGAAAAAAAATGCGCTTACTAGCTTGTTACACTGCCTGGTTCGTTCTCAGCCTTTCCCATCAAGTATTCATGTATGGCTTTCGCCGCTTTTTTACCCGCGCCCATGGCACTAATCACAGTGGCTTCACCCGTCACTATGTCTCCACCTGCATAGACGCCTTCAATACTTGTTCTGCCATCTTCATCCGTCACCATAGTGCCCCACTTTGTCACTTCCAACCCTTCAGTCGTGCGTTGAATAATCGGATTTGGAGTTCTCCCAATGGCAACAATAACCGTGTCAGTGTCCATTATAAACTCTGAACCTTTAACAGGAATAGGTCTCCTACGTCCAGACTCATCCGGAGGCCCAAGCTCCATACAAATGCACTCCATGGCTTTAACCCAACCCTTCTCGTCACCGATAAACCGCACGGGATTAGCCAAAAACTTACAGATTATCCCCTCTTCCTCTGCATTTTCTATTTCTTCACGTCTCGCCGGCATCTCCTCCCTTGAACGACGATAAACTATGCAAACTTGTTCAGCGCCCAAACGCAGAGCACACCGAGCCGAATCCATGGCCACGTTGCCACCGCCTATCACAACAACATGCTTGCCAACGCGTATAGGCGTGTCAAACTCTGGAAACAAATAAGATTTCATGAGATTAACACGAATCAAAAACTCGTTGGCTGAATAAACCCCACCCAAATTTTCGCCAGGAATACGCATGAACTGGGGCAGACCAGCGCCTGTTCCGATAAAGACTGCGTTAAACCCTTTCTTGAACAACTCACCAATTGTAAACAATCGACCTATGAGAGCATCGGTTCGAATTTCCACACCCAACCTTTCAATGTACTCAGCCTCAGCCTGAACTATCCTCTTCGGCAGTCTGAACTCAGGTATGCCATAAACCAAGACGCCGCCAGGAACGTGAAGCGCCTCAAAAACAACAACCTTGTGACCCAGTTTAGCCAAGTCAGCGGCTGCAGTCAGCCCAGCTGGACCAGCTCCAATTATTGCCACTTTCTTGCCAGTTGGATCCGCCGAAGACGGAACCGTTACGCCCTTCTGAAGCTCAAGATCGGCGACGAAGCGTTCCAGTCTTCCTATAGACACGGGTTCGCCTTTTATACCCATGACGCAGAGCTTTTGACACTGTTCCTCTTGCGGGCAAACTCGACCACACACAGCTGGCAAACTGTTCTTTTCTTTAACCTTCCTTATGGCTTCATCATACTTCTTCTCTTTAATGAGCTTGACAAAGGCGGGAATATCGAGTTCTACGGGACAGCCCTTCACACACTGGGGATTAGGACAAGTTATGCATCTTGAGGCTTCGGCTAAAGCCTGCTCTTCAGTATAGCCCAACGCAACCTCATTGAAATTGCGACTTCGATCCTCAGGCTTCTGCTTAGGCATCGGAACAACGTGCCAACGGTCTTGAGGAGGCTTCTCAGCCTTAGCCTCTGCCAAGTTTCATTCCCCCCAACCTTTCATGAAACAGAGCCGACAGCCTCTCTTCAGGCAGGAAAATTCTCTGCCGCTTTATCAATTCGTCAAAGTCAACCTGATGCCCATCAAATTCAGGGCCGTCGACGCACGCGAACTTGGTTTCCCCAGCAACGGTCACCCGGCAGGCACCACACATGCCCATGCCGTCAACCATTATAGGCGTCAGCGTAACGATCGTCTTGACGCCCAAAGATTTGGTCATTTCCGAAACGGTCTTCAACATAACAACCGGACCCATAGCTATGACGCGATCAATTTTCCGCTTATTGAGTACATCTTTGAGAAAATCTAATCCCTTGTAACCCTTAGAACCATCATCCGTGGCGACGTAAAACTCGTCGCTTAACTCCTTCATTTCATTTTCAAAAATCAGCAAGCCCTTGATTCTTGCGCCTATAACCGTGATGACCTCGTTTCCAGCCTTGCGCAAGGCTGAGACCTGAAAACGAAGCGGCGCTATCATCACGCCTCCGCCGACGCAGAGAACCGTCCCAAACCTCTGGATTTCAGACGGATTGCCTAATGGACCAGCTATGTTTGGAATGTAATCGCCCTTGTTTAACAACCCCAATTGCTTGGTTGTTTTGCCCACTTCGTTGAAAACCAGCGTGATAGTGCCTTTTTCAGTGTCAGAATCGACCAAGGTTATCGGAATCCTCTCGCCTGTCTCAGACACCCTAAGAATAACAAATTGCCCCGGATTAGCCTTGGCAGCTATATCTGGAGCATAGATTTCAAGCTGCTTGATTTTCGGTGCAAGTTCTTGTTTGGCGACGATCTTGTACATCTGGTCAATGCTCCTCCTGTTTCATTTCCAGCGCAGAAGATACTTTTTTGAGGAAGCCTTCCAGTTTCAAGTTGAAGTCACCAACACAACGCGGAGAAGCGGTGCAAAGTTCAAATCTATCATCTAGACGAAGTTTACCTAACGTCTTCTTCAAAACCGCCGCATTAAGTTCCGCTGTCTCCCTTCCCTCTTCGAGTTTGCAGTCTTCCTCAGCGCATGTCACAGCTAGAACGCCATCAAAACCCGCATAAAAAGCCTCGACGACATGAGCAGGATCCAATCCCTTAAAGCATGGAATCTCAAGTAAAATTATGTTCTTTGGCAGAGAATTCGGGTTCACCGTATCCAACGCGGGAAACTCTGACCACTGACAACAGAAAACCAGAACGATCGGTTTCACACCGTCAAATTTTAATTTCTTTGCTTTGGCGCTACTGTCGAGAATTAATTTCGAAACTGGTTCATATTCGAAACCCTTCAATTGAATTGCCAAGTGAGGACAGACTAGGGCACAGGCGCCACATCCTACACAGCGGTCTAGATTGATCTCAGGCGTAGCAAAAGGTTTGGCTTCGATAGCGTCGTAGGGACATACGAATGTACACTTGTCACAGCCCACACACTTCTCGGTATCGTAAACCGCCTTTCTAGAAAAATTAACAACAACCACAGCGTCCTTATCAAAACCCAACTGCTCCAAAAGAGACTGACTCAAGGCGAACCTTCGCGTGTTAACCCTAGTGCCTTCCTTAAACCTGCAGAAACCGTCTTCACACTGAATTGAAACAACATTTTTAATGCCTAGTTTTAAAGCTCCTAAAATCAACTCCGTCGGCACACGACCAGCACATGGCAAGCGCAGCGGAATATAATCCTTAACGTTTAATCCTTTTAGCTCAAGAATTTCTTCAACTTCACATGTTGCTGGTGAATTCCCCCTACACATCAAGACAAGCGTGCCACTGTGCTTTTTAGCCTGCAGCTGGCTGATATGTTCCAGCAAGCTCTTATAATCATAATAAGCAATTTCAATTGCGTCAACCGGACATGCACTGTAACAGATTCCGCACACCTGACACTTCTGCAAATCTATTTTGACTTCACCCGTTTCCTGATCTCGTGTTATAGCTTTGTATGGACACACGGAATAACATATTGAACATCGACTGCAATAATCTTGATCAATTTCCACCGCACTTGGGCAAGGACCGCTCATTGGATGTCGCCTTTCGTGTCGAACCATCTTTCGATGAGGCAGAAGTTTGTGAAAAGCCATTCCGAAAATATAATGCTTTTGGAAATTTTGAGCCTATATCGAGTGTCTAATATCCAGTGTTCAAGTAACATTGAAATATACGAAACTGTCCTTTTCTGCCATGCTCTACAAGAAAGACGGTTTTAGAGTTTATAGAGTTTAACAACTAGTTTCACCAATGAGCATAGCGTACAAAATTTAATAAAGTACAATAAAAAGAGAGAAGGAGAGAAGAAACGATAGACTTAGGTTTGAGTTGCCGGTCGACTTTTGAGTTCGAAGTAATCCGTGAGCAAGAGTATTCCTTGGACTATCAGAAAGAGACCAACAATCCATTGGAGCAGATCTTTGAATACAATCACTAGCACTCCGAATACTATGGCGAGTATGGCTAAAACAGGTTTAGATATAGTTATGCCTATTTGTTTGAGCCCCTTCTCCACAGCTTCGGCCATAGCCATTCACCTCCGCAAGGGTTTTAGCACAGAGTAGCTTAGTGAAAATTTAAAGTCTTCGAAGCAGCGGGAGAAGAGACAAAACAATAATGTTCTAATACTCGAAGGATTAGTTACTTCTGAAAAGGTCACGACAAACATGACAACAGACGATTCCACTCAAACGGGCACACCTACGCCCTCAACCACAGAAACAATACAGTACGAGCAAATCTATCAAATAATCGAAGAGAACGGGTTCACAATTGAAGAAGGCTTACTAGAATACAACATCCCCACATTCTACATAACGCCAAAACCGAATACAGGAGAAGCCTTTCTAAAACTTTACAGACAACTCGACAAAAAAGGATTAGCACCTGTACTCAGGAAAAGAGGAGACAAAACCACACTTCAAATCGTTCCGAAACCGCCAATAAAGCCCACTCGGCCGACAACAAACATAGTCCTATTATTAATCACAATGGCAACGCTGTTCATAACGGGCTACATTCTCTCACTCGGGTGGACAGAAAACATTCCAAACCCAACAATAGGCGCAATTATGTTCACCGTAGCCATCATGTCCATTTTGGGCGCACACGAAATGGCCCACAAACTAGCAGCCAATAAACACGGTGTAGAAGCCACATATCCATACTTCATTCCGGGACTACCATTGCCCATTGGTATAGGAACATTCGGAGCCGTAATCCAACAGAAGTCGCTTGCTCCAAACAAAGATGCACTCTTCGACCTAGGCATAAGCGGCCCAATCGTGGGATTCATAATAACTATAATCGTTACTTTAATTGGCGTCCAAATGTCGCAATTAACTTCGAAGCCACCAGAAGGCGCAGCACTGCTTCCAGTTCCGCTATTATTCGAACTCCTAGTCACAGCTTTTCCGCCAAGCGGAAACGGCAACATAATCATGCTACACCCGGTAGCTTTCGCAGGGTGGGTGGGCATGGTGGTAACCATGCTGAATCTTGTACCAGTCGGTCAATTAGATGGTGGCCATGTCGCAAGAGCCGTGCTTAAAGATACAACGCGCACAAATCTGGCTTTCATTTCAATTGCAGTATTATTCATATTCGCTTGGCCCTGGGCATTAATAGCCTTCTTTTTGTTAAGATACCGAGACCCTGGACCCTTAGACGACGTTTCAAGACTTTCAAATAGCCGAAAACTAGCCGCAATAATACTCATTATAATTTTTGTTCTCACCGCTACAGCAATTTGGCCCATTTTTTCCATCTTTTAAGCTGCGCTGTGCAGAAAATGAGCAATGTTTAATTTCCTTCATAAGTCTAATCAGACCAGGTTGGAGGAATCACTCTTTTGAGCGAAAAGCCGCTCCAGAGGACACATCTTTATCGGTATCATAAGCGCACAGCCAAAATGACCCAGTTTGCTGGATTCGAAATGCCCTTATGGTATAAGGGAATCATTCCCGAGCATTTAGCCGTACGAAACAGTGTGGGAATCTTCGACATAACCCACATGGGCAGAGCGGTCATAACAGGTTCAAAAAACGAAGCCTTCTTGAATTATGTGACAACCAACGATGTTGCAGCGTTGACGCCTCTAAGCGCCCATTACTCCCTAATGTGCAACGAAAACGGCGGCATAAAAGATGACCTCATACTGTCAAAACTTGAACAAGAAAAATTTTTAATGGTGTACAACGCCGCAAACCGCCAAAAAAATTATCAATGGCTCATCCAAAACGCAAAAACCTTCAATGCCAAAGTTGAAGACGTCTCCGACAACATCGCCATGTTTGCAGTGCAGGGACCAAAAGCGCAACAAACCTTACAAAAGATAGCCAATACCGACCTAAGCAAAATCGAACGCTTCAAGTGCGGCTGGACAAAACTGACTGATGTAGACGTCTTTTTATCAAGAACAGGCTACACAGGCGAAGATGGATTTGAAGTGTTCGTTTGGAACACGCCGCTCAAGGATCCGGCAAACGCTGAAAAAGTTTGGAACGCCACATTAGAGGCTGGCGAAAGCTTTGAAATTCAACCATGCGGATTAGGTGCAAGAGACACATTACGGTTAGAAGCAGGCATGTGTCTATATGGAAACGACATTACTGAAGACACAAATCCATTGGAAGCAGGGCTAGGCTTCGTCGTCAAACTCCAAAAAGAAGCTTTCCTCGGCAAAGAAGCTCTACTCAGACAGAAAATGGAAGGAATAAAAAGGAAACGAGTAGGCCTAAAAATGTTGGAGAAGGGTATCCCACGCCCTCAACATGAGGTTTGGAAAGACAGTCTCGAAAAAGTGGGCTATGTAACCAGCGGAACCTTCTCACCAATCCTCCACTGTGGAATAGCCATGGCATACGTTTCTGTGCAATACATGACTGAAGGCGAAAACCTCAACGTGAAAATAAGAGACAAATTCATAAAGGCGGAAGTCGTTAAGTTCCCATTTTACGACACTACGAAATACGGTTATGGGAGACAAAAACAATGCGCGTATTAGATTATGAAATTCCAGACAAACTCCACTATTCAAAAGAGCACGAGTGGGTTCGAGTTGAAGGCAAACAAGCAGTTGTTGGAATAACCGACTACGCACAGAAGCAACTTCATGAAATAGTTTATGTTGAAGTAACTAAAGTTGGAACCAACATTGACCAATTTCAAATAATGGGCACGGTGGAATCTGTAAAATCCGTCTCAGACATATTTGCACCTGCGTCAGGCAAAATAGTTGAGGTTAACAATGAACTCAGCGATAGCCCCGAACTGCTTAATGAGGACCCCTATGATAGAGGATGGATAGCCAAAGTCAACTTAACAAATTTTGACAAAGACCTAAAGAAATTGATGAGCGCCCAAGAGTACGCCCGATATATAGAATCCCTTGAAGAATGATTTATTGCACAAATCACGAAACTATCTAACTAATGTATGTAATTCTTTCCTCTTCTACTCGCCGCATCTTTTTTGCGTATCTTTCTCTTTTTTCTTCGATCTCCCGCATTTTTGCAACGATTTCTTTTGATTTCTCTATCTGAGCCTCGAGGCCACTCAGATCAACTTCAAAGTTCAGGAGTTTTTGCAAAATCTCAAGGACACTTTTGGCTGCTTTCGGGTCAGGTAGGTATCCGCGGGTTTCGCCCAAGAGGCAAAGAGCTTCTATTCCACTGAACTTTGCCAGTCCTAAGAGCAAGCCTGCGGTTCCAACTATGGGATTTCCAGATGGGCTGGCGATTGCGTTTGCTTGCAGTGCCTTCTTTAAGGGTTCCGGATTTGTGGACACCGCCATCACTTTTGGCGTTTCTTCGGCCTCTTTGCGAAAACCTCCAATTGTGATAATCATTTTGACTTTCTTTTTGGCAGCAAAGTCAAGGATGCTGCTGGCCACTTCGTATTGGCCTTCGATCGTTTGGGCTTGGCTGTCACCTGTCAAGAATATGAAGTCGTTTTCTCCCTTTTCATTTTTCCACAAATAGAATTCTGCGCGTAGGAGGCGCACGCTGCCCTTCTTGTTGACGAGAACGTAATAGGGAAAGTGGGGTGAATACATTTCAGCGAATCGTTTAGCGCCTAGTTGTCGGATAAGATAACGTGTGGCTATTCTCCCAACCATTCCCATTCCAGGGAGCCCTTCAATTAGAACCGGGTTTCTGAGTTCAGTTTCAAGTTTCTCCTTGACGAAGGTCTCCTTCATTTTGTTCAACTCGCTCAATTTTCATGGCGCGTCTGTACTTTGCGTATTTGTCCTCGGGTGAAAATTTTGCTGGGTGAGGAATGCGCACTCCGCCTCCACAGTAAGGACACTTTTCCTGATTGAGCGTGTATTTTCCACATTGTGTGCATTTCCTGAGGAGCCAAACCATTATTTTCCCCTCTGGAAGGAGCCTGTTCCTCCAGCCTTCGTTACGACTTTTATAGCTGTTTCAGCTGCTTCTTGGAGTATTTTCTCTGCTTCCTTGTAGTCTTCAGCTAAGACTTCTACAGCGTATTTTGGCGCGGCAACCACGTAGAGGCGCACTCTTGCTTCTTTAGGCCTTCCAATTTTCTGGGCGCTCAGTAAGGCTTCGCGAATATGGATTGCTCCGTTTGGTTTGAAGCATTGGAGCTGTAATGTTCCTTTTATTTTAACCATTGGCAATCGTATTTTGTCCTTGGCAACTTCGGCGATTGCGCCAGCCAAATTTTGGGGCAAGCCTGCTTGTATTAGTGGGTCTGATCCTTCTCTTGCTGCTCTTTCCAGGCCCTCGTATATTCCTCCAAATTTCTCCTCAATCACCGTGCCGGTTTTGGCGTAAACTTCCTCTAGGGGCATTTTCAATCTTTCAGAGATGCTGCGCATCATGCTTTCGGCTTTGCGCTCTCTCTTCCACGAGAGAATTTTTTCTCTCCTTTCAATTCTTGAGACCCGCCTGAGTGATAGGTCCACCTGCCCTTTTTCCGTGTTGACCCGCAACACTTTTAATACAGTTTTTTGTGCTTCCCGGACGAAGTCTCTAATGTTTCTGACCCATCCTGATGAAACTTCGGAAATGTGGAGCAAGCCTTCCTTACCGTATTCGTCTAATAACACGTAGGCTCCGTAGTCTGTTATTCTCTGCACTGTGGCTATGACCAAATCGCCCGGTTCCGGCCACTCGGATTTTCTCGTCGCCATGAAGGCTCTCCTGTTTGCTCACTTAATTCCATTCACTCTAATTCTGCCACGATTTCTCCTTTTAGAGCTGCTTTTCCGCCTGTGGGTTCAGCTAGTGTTGCGCCGCAGACGTTGCATTTTACGGTGTTTGTGGCTTGGCCGAAGACCAACTGCTCGTTTCCGCAGTCTGGACACTTTACTCGGAGGAATTTGCTTCTCGGTCTTGGTAGGAGTCTTTCCCACTCGCTCATGTTACCTTATCTCCTAGTCTAGTCAACTGTTAATTTTTTGAGACGCATGCCCTTCTTGTGTCTGATGTAACCACAGGTTTTACATTTCAGCTTGAGTGTCTGCTTTTTGGTTGTTTTGGCAAATTTCTTTTGCAGCGCGTATTTTTGTCCGCCGTAGCCTTGTTTCTCACGTTCATGGTGCCTTTCACCTTTGGCTAGGGCTCGCCTCTTCCCAGCCTTGTAAATAGTAACTGTGTGAAGCTGATGCGACTTACATTTGGGACAATACGTGGTGACTTCTTTAGGCGCCTTCATCTCGTTTTCACTCGGTGATTCGGTATAGAACAGCCAACCTAAACATATAAAGATAGTCATAAAAGTCACTTACTAGAAGTTGTCATCGTGTTTAGTGTTAGCGCCACGACCTTCACCGAAGTTGTTGTTATTTTTTGCCACGACGCCTAAATAACAGCACGCAAAACAGTAGGGCAAAAGTGTTAAAATATAGACGAAACGATTAACTTAAGCAATGAAACAGAAAGGAGTCTTGCACGTATTGTTTAAGGCTAAGATAAGCGACGCCAAACTCTTACGCGACATCATAACAGCCATATCCACGCTCGTAGACGAAGCCACATTTAACATAACACCAGAAAACATAAAATTGCGCGCCATGGACCCGTCGCGAGTGGCCATGATAGATTTCGAATGGCCGAAAACTGTATTGGACGAATACACCTGTGATCAACCGACCAAAATGTGCATAAACATAAGCGAAATGCTCAAACTCTTGAGACGCGCGGGCAAAGACGAATCGGTTGAACTCGTCTTGGACGATAAAACAGGACGCCTAAACGTGAGTATAAAGGGAAAATATGAACGAACCTTCAACATGCCAACACTAGAAGCTGCAGAGGAAGAAGTGCCCACACCGAAGATCACATTCAACGCTAGGGTTAAAGCCACAACCGAAGGTTTACACCAAGCCATAGAAGACGTGCAGCTTGTAAGCGATCATGTCCGAATAGAGGTAGACAACGAGAAAATTACAATGCGCGCAACCGGCGACCTCATGGGCGCTACGGTGGAGCTCAAAAAGGGGAGCGACGCCCTACTAGACCTCGAAATAAAAGAACCGTCAAAGGCAACATTCAGCCTGAGCTATCTGTCCGAAATAATCAAAACCGCGGCTGCAACAAGCGACATAGCCACGTTGGAATTCTCAACCGACATGCCCATACGCATAGACTTTCAACAGCCAAAAGAGGGAAAACTAACATTTTATCTCGCCCCCCGCATAGAAGTAGAATAGAAAAGTCAAACTGCTAACACTCACCTAAACGCTGGAGAATAAACTGGTTCTCACTAAGAGCGACATAGCAAAGTATCCCTTCACTCCACAGGCAGCAGAATACGTGAAAACCCTAGACCTTAAAATCACAGATTTGGCCAGCCCAGAATATGGCCAAATCTTGAATAGAGCAGAAAAAAGAATAGAAGAAGCCATACTCTACGCTCAAATAAGCCAGCAACACCCAAACCAAGAAATTGAAATTCTATCGTTTCCAATCGCAATTATGATGATTTCAGCTACAAATGACCCTTTCTTAAAGAGAAGATATGCCTTAGCCGAAGCAAAAAGAGCCTACAACAGCCTTAAACTTGAAAACGCAGAAAAAATCATCACAATAGCGGTTTTCTTCAATTGGAAAATAAAGTTGGCAGAACAGACAACAACCGATTATGCTCTAAACTTCACAGACTACCTCAGAAACACGGTGGATTTCCACGAAAGCAAATGGAAACTCGTTAATCGAGCACTACAAAACGGCGAAGTGCACCTAACAAGAGATGAAGCTGCCCGTCTCTTAGCCGAAGAAGTGCGAAGACACATAGAGAAAAAACTGGAGGCAAAACTCGAACTTGAATTGCCGCAGACCATCATCGACCATGTAGAGAGACTAGAACAACTGTTTATCAGCCGAAAAGGAAAAATCCGCCTTGAAACACTTCCAAAGGAAGTAGTCACTAACGCGTTTCCACCCTGCATACGCCAACTCTACAGCGATGTTCAGTCTGGACGACACATATCCCATATTGGACGCTTCACCCTCACATCCTTTCTCATACAATCAGGCATGACCACAGAAGACGTAGTCAACCTATTTCGCACTTTTTCCGACTTCAATGAGAGAATGACACGCTACCAAGTGGAACACATAGCTGGCGGGAGAGGCTCCCGAACAAAATATATTCCACCCCGCTGCGACACACTGCGCACACATGGAGTCTGCCCGGGCATGAACGAAATCTGCAGAAAAATACGCCACCCATTAGCCTACTATCGGAGAAAACTCCACATCATAAAGAGAGAGACTCCAACAGCCCCTCGGACGTGAACAAAATCGAAACTCAAGCGTTTATACAGGAAAATTTTGCTCAATATTACGCGCAAAATTCGGGAAGCATTCAGTCTCCAAGTTTGATGGAAAAACGTGAATTTGCCTTTCTCATTTTCAAAGAGAAGACTATGCTTCGACATAAAGGACTCACAACCGCTGAAGAATTAAGAAATGCACTGAAAACCATTGCGCCTTCAGATGTCTACTACTCCTGCGCCTACTATGAAAGGCCAGAGGAAGACATGGAAGCCAAAGGCTGGTTGGGTGCAGATCTCGTTTTTGACATAGACGCAGATCACATTCCAACACCATGTGCCAAACAACATGACACATGGACCTGCAACAACTGTGGCGCTGCAGGACACGGTGCACCTCCAGAAAATTGTCCCACCTGCGAAGGACAAAAGTTCAAAGACGAAAGCTGGCCCTGCGAAGTCTGCTTGGAATCGGCAAAAGAGGAAACATTAAAACTTGTTGACGTGTTGACCAAAGATTTCGACTTGCCAATCGAAGATTTGCGCATTGCCTTTTCCGGCCACAGAGGATATCACGTGCATGTAGAGAGTGAAGCAACTCGAACACTGGATCAGATAGCCCGCAAAGAGATAGTTGATTATATTACTGGAATAGGGTTAGAACCCATTTTTCACGGGTTTGAAAAAGGCAGAGGCCCAAACCTAGACGACGGAGGCTGGAGAGGGAAAATAGCCAAAGGAACATATGAATATCTATTAACCACCAACTCAGAACAATTAGCGAGACTAGGATTCAAAAAGAGCACAGTTAACGCCTTAATCAAGGAAAGGGAAAAGATTCTGGAAAGCTGGAGAGAGAAAGGACCATGGCGAATGTTTAAAAGAATCAGCGCAGAAGGCTGGAAGAAAATAATTCAGAAAGGCATCGAAAAACAGTCGGTCAAAATCGACACTGTGGTTACGACAGACATACACCGCCTCATTCGACTAACAAATACACTGCACGGAAAAACCGGCTTAAAGAAGACCATTGTTTCATTCACCGACATCGAGCGGTTTGACCCATTAAAAAATGCTATAGCCTTCGAAAAAGGCGCATTGACCGTAGTTGTTTCCGAAGCTTCACAGTTCAGGCTTGGAAACGAAACCTATGGACCATACAAAAATGAACGAGTCGAACTTCCAACCGCAGCGGCATTGTTTCTCTTGTGCAAGGGCGCAGCGACAGTATCGGAGTGAAAAGGTGAAAAATGTATGTATGACGATCTCTATGAGGCATGGAGAAAGGAGAAAGAAAGCGCCGAGATTCAAATACTCCAAAAAGATTTCTATACTAAACTGGCGTTTTACGTGAAGAAAATTGGAAAGGAGAGCCGCATGTTGGATGAGAAGACAACCAGAGCAAGGCTTCTTCTGCAGGAATCTCAAAATGTTAAGAAACTGGTTAAAGAACTCATTCTGCTACGCTATGAGAAGACCATTAAGAAAATGATGACTGGAGAACTCTTGCCCAAGGAAGGCTTAACCGAAGAGGAAGAGAAAATTTTTGGAGAGTTAGGTCCTTCAGTTGAATCTTTTCATGCACTTTTAAAGAACGTGCTCGCTGGCCGTTCGCTTCGCATGGAAGTCGAGGAGGAGCCTAAGAAAACGGTCTTACGATTTCTCCGAGATATCCCCGCTATAATCGGAGCTGACATGAAGACTTATGGACCATTTAAGCCTGAAGATGTGGCTTCTCTACCATCTGAAAACGCAAAGATTTTAATTAAGCAAGGCGTTGCAGTTGAGGTTGAAATGAAATATTGACGTGTTCGTCAGCATTTCTAGACGACTGAAGAGATTTCTGGCATTGCTAGGGAAACAGACCACATCTCTTTGAGTTCTGTAATTCGATCGCAAACACATTGATAGAGCTTCCTTTTTATGCCATGGCCTTTTTCAACTCGAATGTTGCCCATTCTCCTAGCTAATTCAACATCCCCGATGACATCTCTAATCCAGTTTTCAAAGTCTCCTCGTTTTAGGTGAAAGACCAAAGATTTTGAAGGGATTTTGTTTATCTTGTTGCAAAAATCTGAAAGACTCATAGCGGCTTCTCCTATGGGCTTTCCTATCTCCTCATAGAAAAAGAAGGCTCTTTTGTAGGAAAATGCGCTTAAAATATTTGCAACCGCTTCTTTGCTGAGAACTTCGTTTTGAAATGGAATTTCTGATTTTCTCTTTTTTGTAATTACCATTGCTCATCGCTTATGATTGGCGTAAGCCTCAACGGATAGATTTTATGAATTATGAATTATGATTTTCTCTCCAACTCAATTTATGCAACGGAAGAAGAAAAAGACTTAAAACCGATCGTATGGCAACTCTAAAAACAGGGATTAAAAAAGTTCTTAGCTGTATTCTCTGAATGTGTGGTTACATTTTGTGCAACGGAAGAATTGGGTTGAGGATTCATCGCTTCCTCGGGTTTGAACTTGCCAAACGTAGGCTTGGTTGTTGCCGCATTTTGGACACTCAACGCGAACCGTGGGCAAGACGCGAAGTTTTTGCTCTTCCTTTCCAATCACGGCAATAGTTTCTTGTGGGCCGTGCTCAATAACCTTTGGAATTGGCTCCAACTTCTTCGGTGGCAGTTTCTTTCGGTATCCACATTTTGAACACGCTAGCACAAGGGTGGATTTCTTGGTAGTTTTAGTTTTTGCTGGTGCAAGTCTGGTTCCGCACTTAGGACAAAATTCCATCGATGTTGTCCTCGCTTCGTCTTAACCCTTTTCAGACTATATCGATTCTTTTAAACTTTTTCTTATTTCAATCAAAATTTTAGATAACTTTAATGTTTATTCCTTCGTTTGAGTCAGTCCGGACGCAATAATATGGGCTACTCTCAGCGGTTCAGGAATATTGCTCCTCGTTGATGTGCTCTTCAATATGCGTTTAGCGTCTTCCTCCGAGATTCCAACCACATGCACGTAAATGGGTTCTTCACCTTCACGTGTGCGCACCTTAATCATTTTTCCCGCTTTCTCGATGGCTTTCCACCGTTTCTCAGACTCCGGCAAGTTCTGCAAGGCTTTTTTTATATCGTCAAAGTTGGGTTTATCCCTTGTAACCGCGATTACGGGCAACTTCAACTTCTCGCAGAGTTCTTCAATATCTACAATGTTGAAGCCTGCTAATGTAACACCGTTCAGCATCACAACGCGCAGTTGTGGATGATGAGGCGAACGGGTTATCATGCCCACCAGTTTCTGAGTGGCGTCCAAGCCATCTACTTGAACACAAGTGTGCATAAAACCGTCGAGCCAGTAGCCGCCACGATAAACCACGCCAACAACATCAACTATCTCTTTAGAATGGGGTGTGAAAACGCCGTCGTCGACACCCAAAACTCGAATCTCAGGTTTTATGGCTCGGATATTTGCAACCTTTCGTTTGCGTTGACGCTTACCTTCACTTTCGTTTTGAAATGGCGTCAAGTTTCTTTAAGACCTCTTTCAAGAGATTTGCAAAAGCTTCGGTTGGCTCCTTTTCTTCACTAAGCATCCGGACACAATCGTTCAAGTCTAATAGGTCTTCCAACCACGCAAACACCAACAATGCTTCGGCAGCATTACCCCTTGCATGACGGTCAACTCTACGCGGCAACAACTTGCGTAGTCCAGATTTCTCTACAGCAGCGGCTAAGACCTGGTTTTTAACCTTTGCACCCATTGGGCGTTGATGGCGCTGTGACATAGCTAGAGAGTAAATGAAGTTCACATAGGCGTCGCCTAGTCCAGCCAAGTCCTTATCGAGTAACAGCTCCTCTAAGCTATTGTATATCCTCAGCGTCTTAACTGGAGTACTCATTCCTTCTGCCATTCTTTCAACGCTTTCTCAAAACTGGCTCTAAACTCTTTGCATCGATGCCGCATTTTTTCAGCGGCCTCTCGCAGCGCCGTCTCCGCCCTCTTTTCCGGTTTCCGTTTCTTTTTCATTTGCACATAGACTATTGGGTTAGAAACCAAAGGGTGTTGTATGGCGTAGCTCGCTGTTTCAACGGTTTCGTCTTCCAACAGTACTTTCTGTAATACGTTGCAGAAAGTGTGCCTTTCACCCTCAATTTCAACCTTTATTTCGTCTGGAGTCTTCTTCAAAACCTTCACGTTCATCAAATTTCACCTTTTCCATAGTCTGAGGCTGTTTTGCGACGTTCAACATTACCGCATTCTAGGCATCGCATTGAAAGCCTCCTCAAAGACAACATGTTACCACAACGCGAGCAGAAGGCATAAACAACACCTAAATCCTTATCAGCTGTGGACAGGTGAAAAGTTCGGTTCTTGTCGCTTACTACCTTAACTCTTAGGATGTCGCCCGCTTTGCAAACGTCGTTCATGGTGTCAACATAGCGTGGACTCGCATCTGAAATGTGGAGAAGCCCTGTGAAAAAGCCGGATAGAATTCTGTTGCCCACTTTGGAAATGCGCACTATAGCCTGCTTGCTTTGCACCTCTGAAACTTGACCAACTGCTATACTGCCCACTCTCGGAACGCTTGAAGTCCGTGTTCTGGGGTAGATAGAAACCTGTTTGTTGAGAAGATCCATAAGCGCCCGTCCAATCGTTGACGAGTAAATTGTACCCTGTTCCTCGTAGGTTCCGGGTCCAGGCAAGAACTCTTCGATGACACCTAACCTATCACCTGGCACAACCATTTGTCCACTCTTCTGTTTCATTTGTTGACGTTCAGACATTCCCATTTTCACGTTCCTACAATTCTGTAAAGGTCAGCATAATCGTATTCTTGTTTGGTGTAAACTTAAACAGTTTAGGAATATTAAGTTTCATGCAATGCGTCCGTAACCTTTCCTCTATGCTCCTCAATAAACCTTTTGCCTTCTATCACATGTAGGTCAACCTTGACTTTGTGCTTCCGCTTTGTATGAAACTTGAATAGTTTAGGAATGATTAACTCCATCGAATGGATAGATATTATTCGGCCGCCATGCTGTCTAACAAACTTGATGATGAATTCCCTGTTGCCTTCTCCGCTCTTGTGAAGTGAGTAAATCCTGCGGGCTAACTGTAACGCCTTCAGCAAGAATTTTCTGTCAGCCCTTCTCCTCTGCACGCCGAAAGGTGGATTCTGCAAAACAGTGTCAAAGGTTCCACGCAAGACGTCGATGTCGCCTGCAACCCAATCGATTTTGTCCTTTACACCAAGCTCTCCAGCGTTTTTCTTGGCTGTTTTCACGGCTGTCTTGTCTATGTCTACACCTACCACTCTAGCCGCACCTAACAATGCAGCGCCTATGGCGAGGCTGCCAGTGCCGCAACCCAAATCAGCAACAATCTTTTCTATAATATCGTCGTGGACATAAGCGGCTATGAAGAGCATCTCGGCCGCAACATTTGTTGGAATAGTGTACTGCTCGAGATAAACCTTAGGTGAAGGGTGAGGCTCAACCTTTAAAAGCGCCCGTTCAAGGTCTAACCTTCGAACCAGCCTCTTCTGCAAAGTTCCTCCCAAGTTAATTCCCCGACAACAATCAAGGCTTCACTCGCCGTCAGAACTGGCTTGAGAAAACTGCTTGCATCGCCTAGACTTATGCGTAGGCATGCAGTGTTTACAAAAGCATCTATTGTCGGAAACTCCATCAAGGCTTCAGGCGTGACCTCTCTCGCACTCATCAAAGTTGCTTTCCTTCCAATTTTTTCAAGTTTCGCCTTAAGTTTGAAGGCTTCGTCGATCTTTTTTTGTCCGCTTTTTAAGCCAATTAGGATTCCGAAGTGTTCAGCTCTCTGCGCCTCATTGATGTTTGCCCAACGTTGTTTCATTACCTTTTGCACCTCTGCATCAATAGAGCAAGCGCTTTGCTCATAAGGGTCGGCGACAACCATGGGCTTAGAAGTAGCCAATGCAACACCTATGGCGTGAAATCGGCCACCTCCTATAAAGAGAAACGCATCCACATCTTTCGCCACCGCGATCGCGTTGCTATAGTTGCAACCAATAACTTGACCAGCGTATTTCAGGTGCCCAGCGTCTCCTATGATCACGCTTTTGCCGGCGTCTAAGAGAATTTCTCTGGCTTCGCCGAGCATGTCAATGTGTTGAACAATGGTTGTTAGGCCAATGTGTTTCCAAGGCTTGAGTAATGGTAAAGCCTCATTAACCGCTGTTTTGACGCTAACCGCTGTCTTAGCTTCTACATAAATGATTGGCACTTGTTGCTGTGGCATCATTTCGCTGTGCCCGTAATGAACAAGCAAGTCGGCACCTAGACTTTGAGCTTCTTGAACAGCTAAGTCGCAGGCACCGTAACAAGGATCGGCCGAAACTATTGCTAAAGCACCTGCTTTTTCAGCGATTGAAGCCAAGCGTGGGCCTTCATCCTTAAGTCCTTCGGGCAACTGAAACAGAACCCGTTTGGCACCCCGTTTCTTAATCTCCTCTTTTAACCGCTCTTCTTCAAAGTCAAAGATTGATAACTTCATTTACCATTACCAAAGTGCCTTTAAACAAAATGGTTTCAATGCTATTGCAAAAGTAAGAAGCTCATTCCCATTGAGGATTCCATTCTGAACCTTGCTGTTTTTTAAGCACTGAGGCCCCGTGTCTAAAGCCCTTTTCGCGCATCTCTGCTAAGCGTTCAAGCAGAATCTTCTGTTCCAAGCTGGCTACCCACTGGCGAGTCCGCACAACAACATCGGCATTTACCGATATGCTGTCAATGCCATTTCTTACGAGAAACTCGGTGAAATCTGGCAGGTTGGACGGACCTTCACCGCAGATTGATACGGTTACACCGTTTTGATGAGCCACCTTTATTAGATGGGCGATTATGCGCTCTACAGCCGGGTCGCGTTCATCAAAGTAACCCATCAGTCCGAGGCGTTCGGAATCGCGGTCAATCATGAGCACGCCCTGCGTCATGTCGTTTGAGCCTATGCTGAAGCCATCGCAAAGTTTAGAAAACTCATCGGCAAGGATGGCGATAGCAGGGGTTTCAGCCATGAACCACACCTGAAAGTCTTTTGAGCGCTCTAAGCCTTCTTCCCTCATGATTTCCAAGCATTTTTCAGCCTCCCAAACGGTTCGGATGACTGGCAGCATGACCCAGACGTTTTTGAGACCCCACTCTTCTCTGCACTTTCGTATGGCTTTGCACTCCAATCTAAACGCTTTCTCGTACCATTGGCTTATGTAACGGCTGGCGCCCCTCCAACCCAGCATGGGGTTGGCTTCTTCTATCTCGTATTTTTCTCCACCCTTTAATTCTCGGTATTCATTCGTTTTGAAGTCGCTGAAGCGCACAACCACGGGTCTGGGTTGGATTGCTCTGGCAATCGTGGCTATTCCCTCGGCTAACTTGTTAACAAATCCATCGGCTTGCCCAGTTTCCAGCAAATAGAGCGGATGCTCACCAATGTAACTGGCCAATATGAATTCTATGCGCATAAGCCCTATGCCGTCGAAGGGCAAATGCTTATACTCTTCAATTTTTTCTGGCACGCCTAGGTTCATGTATATTTTTGTGGCTGTCACCGGTGCAGGTTCAAGTGCAATACCGCCCACAGGAACACTTGGCATAGATGGTGTTGACGTTGCTGCTTCAGATATGCTGATTCTCCCTTCGTAAACCACGCCGCTTTTGGCATCAACAGTGTATTCTTGACCCGTAACCATAACTTTTGTAGCGACTTCGGTTCCAACAATGCAGGGGATGCCCAGTTCGCGACTGACTATAGCTGCGTGGGCTGTAACTCCACCCTTGTCTGTAACTATGGCGCCAGCTATTTTCATGAAGGGTACGTAATCAGGATTCGTCATAGTCGTGACCAATACGTCACCTTTCCGCATCATTTTTGAAGCGTCATCAGCGGTTAAAGCAACCTTGGCTATTCCCACACTTGTGTCGCGCTTACCCGCGGCGATGCCTTTCACCACAACTTTTGCTTCCATTGGCGCTGTTGGTTGAGTTGGAGACTTTGGCGCTTCAATAGTTAGGGCTGCTTTTTTTATGCTCCAAACGGTTTCAGGCCTCGACTGCACTATGAACACATTGTCAGGGAAAGGCAGGTCTCGGTCAATGGAGAATTCAATATCTTGCGCACGGCCATAGTGCTCTTCGATGCTACGTGAAATCTCAGCCAACCTAACTATTTCTTCGTCTGTTAGGCACGGTTGCTCCTGTCTTTCCGGCGACACTTCTTTGTGGACTGTTTTTCCAGTTTCAAGGTCTCGAACGTATTCGACTGTTTTTTTGACTGTTCTTTTTTCGATAATTTTCAGAGTCTTCTTGTCTACGATGTAGTCGTCCGGGGTGACGGAGCCTGACACCACTGACTCGCCCAGTCCCCAGTTGGATTCAATAACAATCTGGTCAGTTTCGCCGGTGACAGGGTTCAGTGTGAAAATTACACCTGCAGTCTTTGCGTTGACCATTTTCTGCACGCCAACGCTAATGAACACTTGCTCGTGTTTGAAGCCTTTCTGATTTCGATAAAATATGGCACGTGAAGTGAAAAGACTGGACCAGCACTTTATGGTTTTTTCTATAAGTTCGTCGGCGCCTTTAACATTCAGATATGTTTCTTGTTGGCCAGCGAAAGACGCATCCGGCAGATCCTCAGCTGTGGCGCTTGATCGAACAGCCACTAATACCTGGGCGCCCTCTTCGCCTCCCGCTTGCTTGCTCAGTTGGTTGTAGGCTCTTCGAATTGCTTTTTCTATATCTGCCGGCATAGGTGTCGATTCGATCAATGTTCGAATTTTTTTCGAAGCCTCTTCGTATTGTTTTGGATTGTTCACGTCAGTGACAGTTTCGTCAATGACTTTGTAGATTTTTTCGGCTATGCCAGTTTGTGTTATGAATTCTCTGTAGGCGCGGGCTGTTATGGCGAAGCCCGGCGGCACAGGAATCTTAGCCCTAAGCATCTCACCTAGGTTGGCGTTTTTTCCACCGACTAGAGGAATATCCTCTTTGCTTAACTCTTCAAACCATAGTATACGCTTCTCTTCGCGGGTTGAGGACAAACAATTCACCTCATTGTGTTAAGGATTAGTCTGGAGCTTTTCCTATAATTATCCGACAAGTGATTGGTAGTTTGACCTGCCCACGTTTCAGAGCTTCTTTCGCAGCTTCGATTCCGTTTTCGTTGACGCCGACTTCAATAATTGGTTGACCAACTTTAACTCGGGCAGCGCTTCCAACAGGTTTGCCAAACGCCTTTTTCATGCCGTCTTGCAAGCGGTCAGCGTGAGCGCCAAAAATCATCTTGTTTTCCCGCAAGATTGTATGAGGAAAAGGCACGATACGCAGAACGTAATTTGTTCCCAACTTGTCCATGAGCACACGGTTTGATGCCACACGCGCCGCTTCCAAAGCGTTGTGGCGAATCTGCGCCTCTTCTTGGGCGATTAATAAGGCTTGATAAGCAAACTTGCTTTTAGTGTCACCCATGGTGAACTTTGTAATCTTGGGTGGCGGAGAGCCCCGAATATACTCTTTCCTAGTGTAGGGCGCTCCCTTAACAGCTCTGTAATTGCGTGCTCGCATGAAGACATCCCCATTTTTTCAGCTTACGAGAACGGCGGTATTTAAAGCCTTTGTCCACACAACTAATAAAAAATATGAATCCTCAGTACGCTTAGTATGGTTCGCCTTTGAACCATGCTTTGGCGAGTTGGTCAAAGTTTGGAAAAACTTTCTTCAATATTGGAATGTACATGTGTTTTTCTTCGAGTGTCACGTATTGTAACTGGTACTCACCCATGTATGGTGAGGGTTCGCCTTCTCTTGTTATGAACTCTATGTGCATGAATGGATCGCCACGTTTGATGGTGATGGGTCGTCTGTCATTGCTGAGGTTAACTAGTTCCAGGGCTAGGCGTCCAATGAAGCCGCTGTGAACCTTGGCAGCATTAAGAAACGACAAGCCCATTCTGCCGTATCTGCTCTTGGCGGTTAGATGCGCCACGTACTGGGGTGGAGTGAAAACTATCTCGTATGAGTTGATGTTTTTGTGTTCCAGATACTGCAGCGTGGTCTCTTCTTTCACTGTTAAGACGTAGCCATCTCCGTCTAGCAAGTGATAGTCGTAGGGATAGATAACTTTATAATTTTCAATCAGTTCCATCAACTTGTTCTTGCCTACAATGCACACCCGTCGTCACCTTTAGCCTCAGCAAATAGGCGCACTTGTGCTATTTACTTCTTTTGTAAACAACAACGATTTACTAAAATTAATTGTATGAAACTAGTTTCAAGTTGAAATATGGCTGAAGAATTGAAAACGCCGATTAGAGGGTTGTGTGAACAATGAGCGATCATAGTTTATAAGTACGAAAATTATTATGTAAATTTTCAACAAGGCAAGGAGTGTTTGCAATCTTGTCTGAGGAAGTTAAGCCTAACCGAAAATTAGATTGTCTTGGACTCTATTGTCCCGAACCAGTGTTCAGAGTGCGCATAGAATTGGACAAGATAAAAGTGGGCGAAGTTTTAGAGGTTTTAGCCGACGACCCTGCAGCTGAAGAAGACATCAAAAGCCTCTGCAAACGGTTAGAGCAGCAGCTCCTCAGCTTCAGCAAAGAAGGCAACACGCTCCGATTTCTAATTAAAAAAGTAAAGGAGTGAAGTTGAAAAGGGGAAAATCGAGAATGAGCGCCAAAAAGAAAATCTTATACGTTCAAACCAGCGGAGTTGACACGCCTGAACGCACTTATACGTCGTTTATCTTAGCCGCAACCGCTTCTGCCATGGGTTTAGACGCCACAATATATTTTGTTATGAAAGGCATAACCATTGTTAAGAAAGGTGAAGCCGAAAAAGTTAAGTTGGGTCAGTTTCCAACTTTGAGGCAAGCGATGGACCAAGCCGTTAAAGTAGGCGTCAAGTTTGTTGTCTGCGAACAGAGCTGCATGCTCTTCGATATACCGCGTGGAGACTTTATTCCAGAGGCGAAGATTGTTGGAGCTGCAACTCTAAACGATATGGCTTTAGATGCGGATGCTGTATTATGTTTCTAGGGTGGCAAAAACGAGCATAAGACGAGTTTACATGGATCACACCGCGGGTATGCCAGTTGATCCTCGAGTCCTCGAAGCTATGGTGCCTTACTTCAGCGAGCTCTATGGAAATCCGTCTTCTATTCATTCTTGGAGCAACGAGGCACGCAAAGCAATGGAAGAAGCCAGAACAAAAATCGCCGCTCTAATCGGCGCCAAACGAAATGAAGAGATTTTCTTAACTTCAGGCGGCACCGAAAGCAACAACCTAGCCATTAAAGGAGTGGCTTACCGAAACAAGGACAAGGGAAACCACATCGTTACTACAACTATTGAGCACATGTCGGTTGTGAACACGTGCAAATATCTCATGAAGCAAGGTTTCAACGTCACATACGTGCCAGTGGACAAGTATGGAGTTGTAGACATCGTCAGCCTAGAAAAGGCAATGACCGACAAAACCATACTCGTCTCTGTTATGTACGCTAACAGTGAAATCGGTACAATTGAGCCCATCAAAGAGATAAGTAAAATTGTCCGTGAAAAAGGAGCGTTTTTCCATATTGACGCTGTTGCGGCTGCGGGCCAAGTCCCCATAAACGTTGAAGACGAATACATCGACCTCATGTCTATCTCTTCCAACGATATGTATGGTCCAAAAGGTATAGGCGCCCTGTACGTCAAGACAGGCACGAGAATCGAACCCATAATCCACGGTGGAGGACAAGAGCGAGGCTTGCGGTCTGGAACCGAAAACATCCCAGCCATTATGGGCATGGGCAAGGCAGCAGAGATTGTCAAAGTCGAGATGAAAACCCAGAGTGAACGACTTACACAGCTGAGAGACAAACTCATAAAGGGCGTGCTAGAAAGCATCCCAATTTCGTTCTTGAACGGTCATCCCACGCAGCGGTTGCCCAACAACGCCAACTTAAGGTTTAGCTATATTGAGGGTGAATCGCTCATCCTCGGCCTCGACATGCTCGGAGTCGCCTGCTCATCTGGATCAGCGTGCACATCAAAAACATTGGAACCTTCCCATGTGCTTCTAGCCATCGGGTTAAAACATGAAGAGGCACACGGCTCACTTCTCTTCACGTTGGGAAAACAAAACACAGACGAAGACGTTGATTATGTGATAGGAATCTTACCAGATATAGTTAAAAGGTTGAGAGCCATCTCACCATTAACTCCAAAGGAGCTAATAGCTTAAATGTACACCGAAAAGGTCATGGAACATTTCCGAAACCCCCGCAACATGGGTGAAATCCCAGACGCAGATGGAGTTGGAACTGTGGGTAACCCTGTCTGCGGCGATCTTATGACCATTTACATAAAGGTAAGGGACAACCGTCTCGAAGATGTTAAGTTCAAGACGTTTGGTTGCGGCGCTGCCATCGCAACGAGCAGCATGATCACTGAGTTGGCTAAGGGCAAGACCCTAGAGGAAGCCATGAAGATTACAAGGGGCGATGTGGCTGACAGCTTAGGTGGATTGCCGCCCATAAAGATGCACTGTTCCAATCTGGCTGCGGATGGTTTGCACGCCGCTATTCAAGATTATTTGAAGAAAAAGGAGGCCCAAAAGTGAACGAATTCATAAAGTGCGATTTGTGCAACGTGGAAATCTGCGAACCTGAAAAGTGCACGTTTGCAATAACCAAGAGAACAATCAGTGGCAAAGAATATTTTTTCTGCTGTGAAGCTCACGCTGTGGAATTCGAAAAGAAGATGAAAAAGAAGTAGTTGTAGTATAGCACTAAGCGCCAACAACTACTTCTAAACCAACTTCTCTACACATCTCTTGACAAACTTTTATGAAGAGATCAATCAAGAACCCTACCAAAATTTTCTGCACTTTCAAAAATCTAAAACTCATAAATTCGCAAATATTCAAAATCTTTACCCCATTATTCCTTTATAATTTATCTTAAAAGAGAGAGGGCAAAAGAAGTGGAAGTACTTTCACAGGAATTTTACGAAAGAGATCCAGCGCTAGTTGCAAAGGATTTGCTTGGAAAAATCTTGGTTAGGAAGCTGAATTCTGAAATTTTGTCTGGAAAAATCGTTGAAACTGAGGCTTATTATGGAAAAAATGACCCAGCTTCTAAAGCTTATAAAGGGAGGAAAAATTTCAACGAGGTGATGTTTATGGATGTTGGAAAAACTTTCATTTACATGGTTCATGGAAACTGGCTTCTAAACATAGTTGCTCATTTAAAAGGCGGTGTTGGAGCCGTTTTAATAAGAGCCGTAGAACCCCTTCAAGGGATAGAAATTATGCAAAAGAATAAGAATGCAAAAGACATGCGCAGTTTGACTAATGGTCCAGGAAAGTTGACAAAAGCGTTTGCCATAACCAAGGAGTTCAATCGAATTGACATCGCAAAAAAGAATAGGCAATTAGAGTTGATTGGAGGAGAAAGCAAAAGCTTTGAGATCTCTTCTTCCCACAGAATAGGCGTAAAAGTCGATTTGCCGCAAAAACTGAGGTTTTTCATTACGGGAAACAACTTCGTCTCAAAACCTTCCTAGCAAACTTTATGCTCCGAAATATCGGCGCTGACGGTTTGAGTATTAAAAGAAAAAAATAGTGATGGTTCAGGTCTGTATTCTGGAACGTTAGCTACTTTCGCTTAAGCAGTTCAAGCAGGCGTTTTTCGTGAGCCTCTCTTGTTGTCAAAGGGTAGATTTTGCGTTCACTGTCGAAGAACAATGGGTCCTCGCTTATTATTTTTGACAACTCCTCGTCTGAGTCGACGTTGCAGATGATCATATGTCCTTGCTGTCCTATCAGATGGTAATACTGTTCAACCTTTCCCTGAGATTCCAACTTGCTTAAGTATTTGAATTGGGCTGGAGTTAAACTGGCCAATCGCTCAATGGGCACCTGAGGCTTAACCCATTGCAACACAAGAAACTTCATACTCTTTCCCCTTAGCAATTTTTTACGCGCTTTTTGAATAAATGGCTTGCTTGAATCGCCACTATTGTCTCGAAGGCAACATTCTTCTCCGCAATAACTTGAGCCGTTAAATCTACCTCAGGAAATTTCTCTAAAGTCTCATCAATGTTTGCTAGGCTTGACTGAATCAAGAGAATTTTACCATTTCTTTTCAGATAGTGTGGCGCTTTTATGATAAATCGGTCGATAAGCCGTCTTCCGGTTGGTCCACCTGCCCATGTCCGTCCATTCCACGACCTCGCTTCGCTTGGAGGAGACGGCAGATAAGGAGCGTTGAACACAATTAAATCGAACTTTTCATTTTTTCGAATTGGCTGAAATAGGTCGCCCAGGCGGATATCTATTTTGTGGATTACATGGTTGATTTTCGCGTTGAATTTGGCGCAGCGAACCGCGTGGGGATTTAAATCTGTAGCCACTACCTTCTTAGCTTTCTGGGCTGAGACAACGGCTAAGATGCCGCAGCCCGTTCCCAAGTCTAGGACTGTGCCCTCTTTGTTAACGCTTAGGTTGTCAGCACCGAGAAAAGTATCTTCGGCTGGTTCGTAAACGTGCCCGAAGATGTGGAAGGTTAAATCATTGTAGAAAACGAGTTTTCTCGAGGATTTCATTGGTTAAGGCTCCGAAATCTTCTGGCGCCAAGTCGCGCACCCTTTTTTCATGGAAAAGAACTGAGTCTGCTAGTTTCAATGCGTTTTCGGCGCCAATGCCCTTTTTTTGGAAGAACGGCAGAAGGGCGTTGCGCACCTTTCGATTTCGCTGGGTGAACATCATCTGGACTAACTCTGAAAACGTTTGCTCATTTTTGACCTTGAACGGCGGTGATGATTTAGGCTTTATTCTCACTATCATTGAATCAACATCTGGCGGTGGATAAAAAACCGTTCGAGGCACGTAGTCTAATAATTCCACGTCAGCCCGATAATAAGTGGTGACGGTTAGTCTTCCATATTCCTTGCTGCCCACTTGCGCTGTCAAACGCTCTGCAAGTTCTTTCTGAAAGGTTAACACGGATGTGTCGAAGGGTTTCTCTAGCAACCAGAACAACAAGGGAGATGAAATAGAATAAGGCGGTGTGGAAACAACTTTATTAAAGGCTGGGATAACGGCTGTGAGCACATCACCCTCAATTAACTCCACGTTTCGTATGTTACGAAGCTCCATACGCAGAATTTCAACAATCTTTGAATCAATCTCCACGGCGATAACTTTCTTGCACCTCTCGGTCAGAAGCTTGGTTAGGAAGCCGAAGCCTGCGCCCATCTCTAAAACAACATCTTGGCTGTTTACATTAGCGTAAGAAACCATTCTCTGCAAAACGTCACGGTCTGTCATGAAGTGTTGCCCTAAACGTTTCTTAGGCGAGATATGATGGAGACGGATGAGACGCAGTGTCTGATGATAAAGACTCATTTTTTCAATGAGCCGCTCCACACCCTTATGGCTGGTATGCTAAGGTGCTCTAGTGAACAACCGGTACTTGCTTTCGCCAGAGAGCTCCTCCAAAATTCGCTTAACGATGAGCTTCGCTGGACTTGGAATGTTGGCGCGTTGTTGTAAATCTTCAAAGCTTTTGAACGAACTCTTCTCACGTTCGTTTATTATTTGCCACATGTACTTTTTGCCAATGCCAGGGATGAGTTCCAAAGCGTGCATTCTAGGCGTAATAGCTTGCGCCGTGTTGAAGAAATTAATGAACCAGCGTTCACGATTGAGCACGATTTTCTCCATCGCTGTGGGCAATTCCAGTTTAGCTGTGGATGTCAACTCTTCGTAGCTGATTCTCCCCATGATGTAGGTAATTTCTTGACGTAATTCTTTTCCAACATAAACACGGTCGTAAGGCTTGAGGACAACGCCCTCTTTCACGATGGCTTCGAGCAGCGTGAAAAACTCTTCGCCGATGACCTGAACAAGGGCGCCAGCTCTGTAACTAGGTCTGGCACCTGGTCTGCCGTGGGGAAGATAGTCTAGCACGTAGGCGTGTTCTTCGTATCGCTTCTCTTTCTCCATTCTTTCCACGCTTATTTTAACCAGCAGACAGATTTGTATTTTTGTAGAAAGAGGCTTATGCGCTTTTTCTATACTGGTCTAAAAGATTCAAGATCTCCTGCAGCTTCGAGGTTTCTATGATTTTGCGCCCGCCTGCAAGAAAAACACGAATCTCTTCTATGCTTTCTGGCATGCAGTTTACCACCTGAATGGCTTCCTCCTCCTCTAATCCATATTGTTCAACTAGGCTCTTAACTAACATTTCGGCTTTGTCTAGGTCAACACGTGAGAATTTGAGGGCGTAATCTAACGACCTTCTCTGAAACTGGTCGAGTTTTTCTTCTCCAATGGATTCAAGTATCTTCTTGACCTGAGGAATCGAAATTGGGCGTTCTCTCAAAGCTTTTCTAGGCATGCTTTAATCTCCCACATCGCCAACGTAAGGTGTAAGATGCTCGGGGCGAATAATAATCTCCTTTGTCGCATCGCCTTGTGTAACATGCACAACATAGGAACGCCCGCGTTTGTCAGTAATCACACCGATTTTACCATGATAACGTCTGTGCGGCATCCCCTTGTGAACGCTTGATTCGATTTTCACAACCACCTTATCTCCAATCGCATAACTGTGAAGAACCTTACTCAAACCGATTTTTCCACGTTCTCTAGGGTTTTTTCGCAAAAGTGCACGGGTGTTGGCGCGGTAGCCTTTGGACTTTCTCATGATTTAGTTTCCTCCTCTACAAACACGCCTAAAACATCAAGTTCCAGAGGCACCGCTCTGACTTTGAGGATTTCTGCCACATTAGGGTTTGTCCTGCCCTCGTCTCCAGTTATCAATTCCTTTATATAGAGCCCCCCCTGACAGCGAATTCTCAGTTCAACGCGGTTGGACTTTAACCTCTTTACTTTGGCCTCATATATGTGCTTTTCCCGAATCAAGTCGGCTCGCCGATGCAAAACACGTCTTGGCGTCTGCTGACGCACAACCACATTGGTGAACGCATTCGCCAATATCGAGAGTTGCTCATCTGAAATAGGTTTGTCAAATTCTACCATGGCTCTGTACAGTTTTTGTGCCGCCTCAGGTTTCTTTAGTAATCTCACGGTGTCTTTGTCCGCAAGGCGCAACCCTGAAACTCTAACCTTGCCCCTTGCCACCTCATTGATTCTTTCAGTCAAACCGCGCAGGTTAATGAACCGTTTCTTGGGTTTCTTCACCTCGACAACGAATGGTCGACCGCGACCTAACATTCTGACATCTGTGTCCTCTCGACCCGCACCGTGGAAGGCAGTGTCTTCTCCTTCAGTCGCCTCTAAAGTCGGCAAGCCAATAATTTCTTCAACCGATTCGGGATACATTTTGCCAGTCCAATTACAGCGCGGGCAACCTTTCCCGCGACACTTGCTGCAAATCCACCTGGACTGTGGGATACCTCGCACGAGTTTTCTGTATCGACCTGCAATGAAAATGGGATTTACCTGAAGTGTAACATGCTCAGTAAATGGATTGACCAAAACAACGATGTCTGGATGCTTGTAGTCTGTCTCCTTCTGAGTGATTGCAGCGATTCTCTTGCCAATGTTTCGGCTGAACTCGTTGCGCATGCTCTCGCCGTGTTTCACCATGAAGAAACCCCTCAACTCGTCTTCACGCTCATCCACCTCCGTGGGTAATTCAACACCCACGAGGAAAGTGGCGTATTCATAATTCTTCAATTGGTCCAGTGCGTGATCTACTGGCCTCTGCAGAGCGTCTAAGTGCCCGGCACAGAGGTAACAACTTCTCTTTTCAATTTGTTTCTTCCCCATTTTTTGAAGGATTTCAGAAGCTGCCTCGAAGCCGCCGTTAGATGCCAAAGTTTTGAGTAGCGCAAGTCCAGCCTTGTTTTTAGACAATGCGAGTTGATGTGCCTTCATGGTGAGAACTAGTTTGAGCGCTCCACCTCGCTTTTCGTTGCCGAGTCCGTATCCTAGAAGAGCGAATTGTCTGCCTAGGCAGTGGTTGCAGAGAGCATACTTCTCCAACATACTTTGAGCCTTTTCTAGAATGCCCGCGGTCAAGAATGTTTCCTCATTCGTTGTTGGCTAAGCCTGTTCCTTAAAGTCTTTCAACTGTTCCATTGGCAATTGTTTTCCAAAGAAGGGCAGAGCTCGTTTTCTTCGCAGAGTTTTCATCATTTTTTTCATCATGTTGTATTGTTGTAGAAGTTCTTTGACTTCTTTTTCGCTCGTTCCTGAACCTCTTGCAACCCGGCGGATTCGGGACGCGTTGAATATTTTTGGATCGTCACGTTCGTTGAGCGTCATAGATTGAATTATTACTCTCCATTTCTGCAAGCGATCTTCAGCCATCTCCATCTTTTCATCTGGAATGTTGTATGACATGCCTGGAATCATCTTTAGAATACGTTTGAAGGGCCCCATGCCCTTCACAGCTTCAAGCTGTTCGTACCAGTCGGTTAGCGTGAACTTGCCTGAAAGAAACGCTTTCATCTTTTTCTCGGGCACCTGAACCTCGGCTTCGCGTACTTTTTCGATTAGGCTTTGCAGGTCGCCCATGCCTAGGAGGCGCCCGACAAACCGAGACGGCACAAAGGGTTCGATGTCTTCTAGTTTTTCGCCTGTGCTGATGAATTTTATTGGTGCGCCTGTTGCAGCCACCGCTGAGAGGGCGCCACCGCCTCTAGCTGAACCGTCCAATTTGGTAACGAAAATGGAGCCTATGGGCGTGGCTTCGTGAAACGCTTTGGCTTGAACGGCCGCTTGTTGACCGATTGTTCCGTCTACGACTAATATAACTTCGTCTGGTTTAATGGATTTCTCCAGCGTTTTCATCTCTTCTATTAGGCCTTTCTCCTCCTTGTGGCGTCCAGCCGTGTCGATTATGATCACGTCTTGGTTGCTGAAATGTTTCAATCCTTTAAAGGCTATGTCTATCGGGTCTTTGCTTTTTGGGTCTCCGTACAATTGAATATTGATACGGCTGGCTAATTGTTGGAGTTGGGCGTAGGCTCCAGGCCTATACGTGTCTGCACATATCAGCCCAGTTTTTAATCCGCGTTTTTGAAAGTATCGCGCCAGTTTGGCCGTATTTGTGGTTTTGCCAGACCCTTGAATACCGACAAGCATGAGAACGGTTCTTTTCCCAGTCTCAGCCTTTAATGGCACGGGTTTTTCGCCTAAGAAACGTGTCAGTTCTTCATAAACGACTTTAATCACGTGTTCGCGTCTTGAAATGCCAGGTGGAACCTTCTCTTTGAGCGCTTTCTCCTCTATGTTCTTGGAGATTTCCAAGACGAGTTGCACGTTGACATCGGCTTGCAACAAGGCACGTTGGAGGTCTCGGACCAGTTCTTTTACGGCTGCTTCGTCGACAATAGGCGCTCGGAAAATCTTACGTAGGGCTTCGTACAGGGATGAACCTAAGCGTTCGAGTGCCATGGATTATCTTTCAACCCTAAATGGTTTCAGCCTTAAATACGTATCTAGCGCCATTAACAACGTCGACCATAACTCTTTTCTTTGCGCACCTTGCAAAAATTACAGAGTTGAGGAATCTTGTTTGTCTGAGCCAGTTAAAATTGTGGAGAAAAAGGTTGCTCCCAAAAACGCATTGATGTTGTATGGATTGCCAGACGTCGGCTTGGTTGGACTCATTGCCACATCACACATTATTTCACAGTTAAAAATGGATGAAATTTCCTATGTTGACTCTGAGCTTCTTCCACCAATTGTTGTGTTGCACGATGGATTACCTTATGCTCCACTGAGAATTTTTGCCAATAGCAACCTGATTATAACATTTTCCGAGGCAGCTATTCCGGCGAAGGCTGTTCCACCAATCATGCGCAAGCTTGTCGAATGGGGACAAGCCAAAAATGTGAAACTGATGGTTTCCATGGGTGGCATGCCAGTTCAAGATCGCCAAGATCTAACCGAAGTTAAGGTTTATGGAGCTGCCTCAAATCCTTCGCTTCTCAAGACGTTGAGTGAAAAGGGAATAGAAATAATGCGCGGAGGTTTCATGGTTGGTCCATACGCGTTGCTTATGCGGTATTGCGCCGATAGAAACATTCCAGCCATAGCTTTGTTGGCTCAATCGTTTTATAATTACCCCGATCCAGAGGCTGCTGCCGCCACTCTTAAAGAGTTTTCAAAAATCACAGGGATAAACATTGACGTTTCTCATTTAAGGGAGAGTGGAGAAGAGATTCGTTTGAGAGCTCGAGATGTTATGAAACGGACGGAGCAGGAGTTAAATCGCATGAAGAAAACGCAGGAATATGACCTGCCCTTATACGTGTAGGAGGTAAAGGCATAAATGGCTGAGATTAGACGCAGAAGGCGTTCAATATTTGATTTTATAAGCGATTACATGGAAGAGTTGGGCGAAAGGGCTTTGGCTGAACGACCAAGCTGGGACATAAGGTCTTGTTGCATTGAGCCTCTTTGCAGCGTTTTTGTAGCCGCGGATGAAGTTGTAGTAACAGCTGACTTGCCCAACACAAAACCAGACACCATAAAAGTTGAGCCCATAGCACCAGACACACTTGAAATTAGAGCCGAAATGAAACGCAAAATACGCTTCGAAGAGTTTGGAATAACCCACCGCAAAGGTGAGTTCCAATATTTCCTCTGTCAAACTCGCATTCCAGTTCCAGTCGACACGAAACGCTTGAGGACGCAGTACAAACGTGGCATATTAGAAGTGCACTTGCCGAGAAAGAAGGGAGTGAGAATTCGCGTCCAATAGAGAACGCATTAGCTCAGCATTAAGGAAATACTGGAAACCCCTCTTGTGCTAATGGTCATACTTGGCATTACAACATAGCTTGGAACATAGTTTGGGCTTCAACACCCTTTTCTACCACGCATAGATACATTGAGTAATGTTCTCCATGTGTGTAAGAGATGCTGAACATGAATAAACAAGTGAAGGGGTTTATTCATCGTCCAAGCGTGCATTGCGAGTCTTCTGCATTGCGTGACATCTTTGAGTTTTATGGTTTCAAGTTTTCTGAGCCCATGATATTCGGTCTCGGCAGTGGCTTGGGTTTCGTCTACTGGCATAGCAAGGCGGGTTCACGGGTCCTTCAGGCAGTCTACCCGTTTGTGGGTGGACGAGCACGCGACCTTGACAAGAACCTCTGCTCTAACTTGGGAGTCACGGTAAAAGTCAACAAAACCTCGAGCAAGACGAGAGCCTACAAAACCCTGAAGAACCTGATAAGCAGGGGCATCCCGGTCATGATTCACGTTGATATGCCGTATCTGAAGTATCTTGGGTTGCCTGAGCAGGCGCATTTTGGCGCTCACGTAGTTGTGGTTGCTGGCATAGACGAAGACAAGGGCATAGCCTACATCGCCGATACGATGTTTAAAGACTTACAGACCGCAACGCTGAAGGAACTGGAAGAGACGCGTTCATCAACCTTTAAGCCTTTCCCACCAGAAAACAAGTGGTTCACCTTTGAGTTCCCAGACAAATTGACACCTGTTGAAATGGCTATAAGAAATGCTATAACCAAAACTGCTAAGTCGATGCTTTACCCACCCATAAGAAACCTTGGAGTCAAGGGCATAAACTACTTCGCAAGCGAAATTGTCAAGTGGCCAAAGTTATTTCCACTAGGCGATGCATTGTTCAGACAGCTCTATGAACTCAGCTACATCATGATAGAGGAAGACGGCACGGGCGGAGGACTCTTCCGATACCTCTACTCCAGATTCTTGAGGGAAGCTGGCGAGCTGTTAAAAAATAAGGAACTTACAGGATTGGGGCAACGTTACCATCAAATCGGGCAAAAATGGACAACAATAGCCAAACTCATAAGAGAAATACCCAAGAACATGGCAAACGTCAATGAAGCGAGAAAAGTTCTCTTAGAAGTCGCCAAAGAAGAGAGCCAAGTATTGTCTGCGCTCGCCAGAATCTTCGAGTAGTCATTTTTCTGACCATTAAACAAAACGCGAATTCAAAAATCGAAATAAAATTTAAATTTAAAACTTGGTTAAACCATTTCGGGGAATAGGAAAGCTCAGAGAAAAACTAATACTCAATGAACAATCTTCCCTTCCCTCTTCCTATTCCCCATCAACAGACACACGCGTTTAATTGTAGAAGTTTTGCAGGAGGGCAGCGTGGGTGCTGTAGCGTTAGTGGCTAGCGTTTCATGCAACTTCCAGAAAGAAGGAGTGATAGAATTCACTATTACTTCTAAGCAGCAAATGTGAAGAGAGGTTTTAGAAACATACGATAACACAAATCTCTGTTGGTTTTTAGTTGCCTCTCCGATCTCATTACTTCAATAGGTCAGGAGAAAGTCCACATCTTTTTGCGTTGTGCCCTAGGTATGCTCTCAGAAAGAACCGCATCTTTATTTCTCCTTAACGCTAGTGCCCATGAAACCGGAGCAATTTCCCGCGTTAAGGAGTCATTTAGCGATCAGCTTACCTATGGAAAGAACGGATTAAAGGTTGTGAAAATTCTTACATGACGTTAATTCTATAGAAGACCTTAAGGCAAAATGCTATGGATTAAAGCACCTGTACAGGGTTTAAACGAATATCCTGAATTTAGATGTTTTAAGTGGTCGTTATTTGTTTTCTATTTTCTCCAGCGCAGCGGTGACTATTAATGGGAAGGCTATTGTTGCGTCGCAGATGACTGTGACTGCTTTTCCTTTTGGTTTGACCTTGCCCCAGCTTATGGCTTCTTCGAGAGATGCGCCGCTTAATCCACCTGGTTCAGGTCTGTCCATAGTGATTTGTACGGCTGCGTCCACGCCTTCTCGAAACGTGTTGGCAAATAACGCGAAGTGTTTGGGTATGCCTCCGCCTAATATGATTATGCCGACCTTTTTGGCTTCGTAAACCTTGTCCATCAAAATGTTTACGTCTAACAGTGGATCAATTTGTAATGTTTTGTCTTGGCCAAACATCCACATCTGGAAGCCAGCGATGGAGTCAACGAAGGCTGGACAGATTACGGGAACGTTCTTGTGCGCTGCGGTTGCCAAAATTGATTCTTCGTCTTCGATTTGTTTTCCAATTTCATGTAACAATTCTGCGACGGCGATGCGTCGTCGCTTCTTCTCTGGTATGGTTTCAACCGTCTTGAACAGCCATTTTTCTAGGCTTTGAAACGCTTTCTGCTCGATGTAGATGTCGCCTATGCGGCCAATGTTTTTGGCTCTCAGCTTCTCGTCTTCAGTCTGAAATGAGCCGACTTGGTGTCTGTAGCCCAAGGCTTCAACCATGTCGTGAACCATGTTGGCGCCTGTGGAGACCAGCACGTTCACGTATTCGTTTTCTAATAGTTCGCGGACAACTTGTCTAAAGCCAGCTGGAACAAGCGCGCCAGCTAAGGTCAGAAATACGGTGTATTCTGGCTCGCTGAACATTTCGGCAACTAACTCGCTTGCCTGTCCAATTTTGCCGGCTCCTAACACGCCTGTGGCGTTCATCTCATCTACGAGTTGGCTGACGCTCATACCCTTACGAAGACTCATGTGTCGGACAATCCTCAACTTCTACGCCTCCCGTACATAATCTTCTCTTCACAATAACAAACACAATACTCAGCTTTCACTTAAGTTTTCTAACGTTTACTGTCATAGACTTGTAGCGGGCGGGGTAAGATTTGCACCCGCAACTAAGTGGAGATATCATCCCAAACCCTTTTTCTACTCAAGTCAAGACTTGATCATAATAAATCAATGACTTGGGTATAACATACTACAACATAGTCGAATATGCCCAGAAAACTTAAACAAGTGCGTGGAAAACGGACATCGTTTAAGCTCCAAAGCATTGACCTCGGATTCATAAACATCAAATATGTAAGGATCTATGTCTAAACTAAGGATGGCAGTATGCCTAGAATTACTCTCAGAGAATTACTTTGGAGGCAGAAGCGTTCTATTCGATCTGATCTTTTGAAAGTTAGTTCTGTTCTTAACTTTAAAGAAGGGGAACAACTTGTGGTAACGTATACGTCAGCCATGGACAAGATGAAGGTCTTTTCAGCATTTATGCGTGAAGGTCTTGAGAGCGGTGACGCGGTGTGGTATACTTACCCAGACGAAGAAAGTGAAACCGTTAAGGCTAAGCTTGAAGAATATGGAATCGATGTGAAAGAATATGAAAAAAATGGCGCTCTGCACATGACTAGCCTAACCGAGGAGTTTATGTCAAATGGCAAATTGGACTATAACAAGGCAGTTAGTGACGGTGTGAACTGGTGGGGTGAGACGAAGAGGAAGGGATGCAAACACGCAAGAAGCATCCAAGATGTCGGCGACTTTTCTTTTGTTAACGGGCAATGGCGAAAGTGGATTACAGACTATTGGTTAGACCCGAGGTGGGACGACCCCAACGTATCGGAATGGGTGGTTTCTAAAGAACCAGTAGGATCGGTTTATATCCCTTTCGTCATGTCGGTCACTGCCATCAATGTAGAGCGCATGGTGGAGAAAAAAATCGACGAAATCTTGGAAGCCTTCGGTCGAACAACGACTGGGCTGAGGAAATTTTTCATCGACCTCCTCAAGTACGAGGACAGCTTCTCTAGGTCGATGGGTTTGAATCACGAAGGGCTAGTTGGTCGAAAGATTCTGTTTGAATTTGATTCCACCTCAGACTATGAGAAGGTTGTAGACAATTTGGTGAAGGAGAGCGTGGCCAATGTTGAGCCCATCTTCGTTTTTACCCTTAGAACAAGCCCTATACGCACGCACCTAGGTGAACAACCCGCAGTCAAGTTTTTCCTAACGTCAACCTCAACGTCCACTTTGGAATCACCTTCCGAAAACGAGGTTGTATTACCCGCTAGAAGTACTCCTCTAATCTTGGACGCTATTAACAAAGTGTTGGAAACTCACGCGGACACAAACGTCTGTTTTGTTTTCGACATCCTCTCAGAACTATTGTCAACGATGGGGCTAGAGAGAACCTTCATCTTTCTGCGTCACGCATTGGATATGTTGCATTCAAAAAAAGTAACAGGTCTCTTTTTGTTCAACACAAGTGCCCAGAGAGCCAAAGTGATCTCTCAAATAAGAGGACTGTTCTCCAACCAATTAACCTACGACAAATACGGATTAAAAGTCATAAAGATTTTCCCAAGGTTCAAGATAAACCCCACAAAGTGAGATCTGCCGCAAGGCCTCCTTTTGCGCATTATAGCCCGCGCTAAGAATGAAAACTTGTATGCCAAAACTAAGAATTCAAGCAAACCCAAATTGTTATTTAGAGGCAAAACAATATAGCCCTAGAGAATGAGGACGCTGAGAAGGATACTTTGCGGAATCCTGCTTGTGCTATTTCTAGTAAGCACGTTTTCTTTTGTGCTTGACATTCAACCAGTTAATGGAAATGAAACCGTGAATCAAACCATTTACATTAATGCTGACGGTACAGTTGACCCTCCAACTGTACCTATACAACGAAACGGAGACTTATACACATTAACCAGCAATATCACAATCGACGCCCACCCTGGAATCAGGATTATGAAAGACAACGTGACTTTGGATGGAGCGGGCTTCACGATTCAATACCCCGTCAGGGGTACCCCAGAATATTTCCCAGCAACAGGAATTTATCTGCATGAAGTGAAGAATGTGACAGTAAAGAATGTGGGTTTGGCTAACTATTATTATGAGGGCATCCTCCTTGACGGAAAATCCGTGAACAACCGTATGATCAGGAACAACATTTTTTTTCGCGGATTAGGAATTAGGTTCGAGAAAGAGGCTTCAAACAACAGCCTAATCGGAAATACGATATGGGGAGGATACCGTTACATGCAAGGCGCTATTCTCGTCAGGTCATCATCAAACTATTTATATGAAAACAGAATTGCTTTTTCATCAATCTTTTCAGCATACTTTGGCATCTCTTTCACAGACAATTCCAGCTTCAACGCGATAGTTAGAAACGATTTACATACACCTGTCCTTCTATAATTTTCTCAGGCGGAATTAACAACAGCATAATCGAAAATCATGCAGCAGGACTTCTTGTGAGACCAGCAAACAGCAAAATCATCCATAACCACCTGGGTTATGCCGAGGATGGCGGGAATAATGTTTGGGACGATGGCTATCCTTCTGGAGGAAACCATTGGGCTTACGATTCTGGCGTCGACTGGTTTAGCGGTCCATACCAAAATGAAACTGGAAGCGACGGAATAGTCGACAAACCCCACGTTAGCAATGGTATCATAGACCGTTATCCCCTGATCATGCCAAGGACTTCCACTCCGACCCCGCCAGTAGCCAAAATCTTCCCAGCGGTTCCATCTATAAGAAGTCTGGCTCCAGCGCTGATATTATTCAACGCCTCCCTCTCACTTGTAGGCTGGAATGGAACACACTACATGCCTATAACGGAATACCGCTGGAATTTTGGCGACGGCAACACAACATCGACTGCTGCCCCACACAATAACTCATATCTACGCATTCGGCGGAGCATTCAACACAATATTGACTGTTTTTGACAGTGAAGGCTCAAACTCGTCTTGTTCTCAAATGGTTTTCGTTAATATGCCCACGTTTATTTCTATTTCAACAACACCATCCTCCAAAATGACAGGCTTTGGAGTGAAAATAGATGGAGCCCTATTTGATATCTATGGGAATGGTCTAGACTCCAAACAGCTTCTATTCTACTACACTTTTCCAGGAGCCACGGGGTGGTCAGCAATAACATCGACAACCACAGACACTTTGGGACATTATAGCATTCAATGGATTCCTACCGCAAGTGGCTACTTTACAGTCAAAGCAGAGTGGTTAGGAAATGCAACACATAACTACGCAGGTCATAACATAACACTAAGTGTCTTGTTCTACCAGAATCAGTATGCTTTGAGTGTGGAATCTAACAGCACAATTTCAGGGCTAGTCTTCAATGCTACAAGCCAGAAACTAACCTTCATTACTAGCGGTCCAAACGGAACACGTGGTTACTCCAAAGTCATCATAGCCAAAAACCTCATGCCAGACATAGCAAAAACCAAAGTGTTTCTCGACGGAACACAAATCGAATATTCTTATGGTTCGCAAGATGATTCGTGGACACTAACACTCACATACAACCATGGCATCCATCAAATAGAAATACAATTCATTTCATCAATAAAATTCTTGGGTTTGGAATGGTGGATGTGGATTATTGTCATAATTGTCATGGGAGCCTTAATTAGCGGTGCTCTAATATTTTATAAAAGAAAGCGACGTACGAGTTAACCCATAGCGCGCGCTCTATCAAAAAAGAAGAGGAAGATGTAGCATACATGTTCAAGAAGTCATTCGCCTCTCTCAAAAAGCAAGTAATGATTGACGGTGTAGTTAATCGCACCACCCATACCCGCTGTTTGATAGGTGTGGAGACGCCAACCCTTCCTTTGCCATTCCTCGATTACTTTGCCAACATTGTCATGATGCCCAACTAGCACGCATACGTATTCTTTCAACTGACCATCGCCTCTTCTCTTTCTTCGTTAACTACAAATTCTGCTCCTAAAAAGATATGCATATTGCATATGAGAAAGAAGAAGAGGAGAAGTAGCCGTTCATGGCTACTTTCTTTTTCTGAACAGCTTGGCGCCGTCTATTTCTGTTACATATTCGAAGCCAGCCTCAGTTAACTGAGTGTATTCTTCTATGGTCCTAGCAACCTTACACACAAATTCTTCCGATTTAAAGTTGACTAAATGTGTATAAATTAAGGTGCGGATAGTCTTCTATGACCGAGAATATGTTGAACATGAAGAATATCTTTAGTTCTGTGGTATTCCATCGTTGCTTTCCAATGTCTGAAAGACCTGAAAGCTATCTGGCGAATTCTCGCATTCTCCAGTTTCTTGGCCAAGTCATTTCTGGCTCTTTCATATCTCCATCGGAATCTGTCAAGATTCTTGCTTGCAAACACTCTCTCGTTTAGTCTCGGTAACTTCAGTAGTCTTGCCAATAGATTGGCACTGACCCGCAATGTCCTGGCATTATGGTTCTTGGTCGGAGTGATAGCCACAGTATTTCTTTCGGCATCAATGTCTATCCAACGCAGTTTCCATGCTTCCCCTGAATCCGCACCAGTTTCCTTCAACAGTTGCAGATAGACACTTAGTTTCTCTCTGGTATTGGCAACAAGAGCGTTTAACTCAGATTCCAGTGGCAGAAATATCGCCTTGTCTTCTCTCGCGAAATGTGGTTTAATCCACTGGAAGCCTCTGTACTCACAGTAATAGTCATAGGCATTGGCCAACAATTCCTTTCTAGCTTCTGATACTGGATAAGCGCAGATTACGCTTCGTATTCTCTCAGGGTTCTCAACGTCGGCAAGTTTGGCTAATTGTCTAACTCTTTTGGCGTAACTCTGGGCTGTAACCGCTCTAACGTGTTGCCTTAGAAACCGTTCGAAATGGGTAGTGGGTTCAGTCGAATGCGGGCGGGGTGGGATTTGAACCCACGACCACAAGCTTAGGAGGCTTGCGCCCTATCCTGGCTAGGCTACCCGCCCAACTCCTCCGCCAACAAATTTCTTAACAAGTCGTTGTTATAACCCTAGCGTTGAAAACGCACACACAACAACAGAACTAGAATCGAGCAGAGGAACAGCGGTTCAACAAGCAACGCTTAAGTTGAGCCGAAGTTTTATGTAATAAAAAGCGGGGGTTCCCAAGCCAGGTCTAAATACAGGCTGAAACAGCCTCTAGGGAAAGGGGGAGGACTTAAGATCCTCTGGCGAAGGCCTTCGTGGGTTCAAATCCCACCCCCCGCACCAAAAACCAAGCCTATTTTGAGACTGTTTTTACAAACTAATCTCAATTCGAGCAGTCACAAGTGGGGGCTGCAATTTCAACACGAGTTTACTGGTAACTACTCGCGCTATGTCCTTTCTCTTGTTTTTATCTTGATCAGAATCACTGTCAAAGCGGCAGTGAGCAGAAGTATAGCTATGACTGTTTCAGCTGGAACTGGTGGGTTTGAGTATTCTGGAGTTTCTGTTTTCTGATTGTAAAGGGATGCAACGCTCACAGTCCTTTTATCTGTTCAATTTTCTGGGTCAGGACCTTAACGATCAAGCCGTTGTCGACGTGATTCAGTGGTTTGTTGCAGGCGGGGCACTTGAAGAGAAGCTCAAATGCCTCTGTGAAGGGGTATCGCTTGCAGCCTGGCGTTTGGCAGGTGTAGAATATGTGGCTTTTCTCGTACTCAAGCCGGGTTTCCAGTTTTTCTAGAACATGGCGCTTTTGGTTTAGGATAAAGCTCTCCAGCTGGTCAGATTGGAGTCTCCAGTTGAAGATAAACCAGCCTGTTTGTTTGTCGCGGGACTGCCTGAGAGCCACGAGGGAGTGATCATAGAGACTGTAGAGCGCCTTACGAACCCATTTGATTTGTATTTGGGTTTTATTCGCTATCTCAATATCTGCAATCTCGTGAACCCCCTTGAGGACCTCAACTACCCTAACAGCGTCCTCTCCGAACAACGTAGCCACTTTTTTTAACGTCTCGTCATCCGCAAAGAGCAGTTGTGAAACGCCTCTCTCACTTATTAGCGTTCAAGGCGATTAACCCTTTCCATCCTGCGAAAGCTAAAAAATGTCCCGCGTGCATTATCTTCTCTTCTGTTTCTTTCCTCCACGTGTTCTTCTCGTTTGATGGACCCTCTGTTTTTTCCATTTCATTCTTTCACGGTCATTCTACTACATAATGGTAAGGAGACACCACCTTCTCAGTCTTATTCTTCCTCCCTGGAAGGCATGCCTTCTGCCTTTGGTTTTGTGGCGGCGATCACATCGTCGATTCTTAAGATCATGGAGGCTACTTCGGCTGCCGACTTTAAAGCCTGCTGCTTGACCCAAACCGGTTCAATTACACCCTTCTCTAGCATGTCCGTGACATCGCCTGAAAAAACGTCGACGCCCATTGTAACTCCCTTCTTTTTCTATATAGATAAAGTGCAACTTGTCTTTACCTATTTCCTTAAGAATTTCATGCGTCAGCAATTACTAAGTCTGCATCATATTCTTCTGTTTCAGGGTCATATCCTCCTTTTCTTACACCTTCTAATTTAGCCCTTAATTCTCCTTTTTCAAATTCCTTTAATCCGTTTATTCTGTTTGCGTAACTGAGTAGTTCAGTTAGTAATGCGAGTTCTGGATGAGAAGGTGCCCATGTCCTCCAAGCTTTTTTTGCACTCAATACCTTAGAGTGCCTAGCCATAAGCAGACGTCCTTTTTCATGCGTCTTAACTCTAAGGTTAGGTCTTGAGCAATCATCATAGAAATGAAATATACAAGTGTTTACACGCTAAACTATTTGTTCAGAGAGGACATGCGGCAGTGCAGGGTTCTTCTTAAGCACCTAGTTTTGAGGGCAAGACTATATTACAAGCCCGACGTTTTCACATACAAGAGAATGTATCAGGTCATTGGCTCAACGATAAATCACAGTTATTTTGGGTAAATCGCGCGCTATTTACGCTATGATGCTTCTTTTTGGTAGGTCACAATGTGGTCTTTAAGTTGTGTTAGTTTAGAGTTTCTGCTCTTCGGAGTTGTTGGAGCTACGCTAGAAACCTTGATAGTGTCTTTAATGGGAGTCGTAACACTACCTTAACAAATAACAGGTATTTAGTTAAATGATACAGAATTTTCCTTGGGAATAAAAATAAAGATTAGAAAGTTTAAGGTCTGAAAAACTTCATGTCAAATCCTCTTTGTACGAAACTGCGATAGGCCGATTTTATCAATTCTTCTTCGCTTGGATATGTAAATCGAGCTTCCATTTCGTCTAAAACAATGTGTCCGTTAGCGATTCTAATATAGTCAGTTAAGGTGTCGTGATGAGCAATGGCTACCATTCCTCTAAGCCAGCTTCTTATTCCTTTTTCAGAATGGTAATAATCCGAATATCTATGGTCAGGCCCATGAACTGTTAATCCTCTGTCCAATCTATCATGAACAGTGTCGCCATCAGTTGCTTCCCTAATTATTCCATGTTCCTTCAGATAATCATCAAATCTAAGATGAACTCTTCTAACTGGCAACGCTTCTACCCCATCTTTTACTTGATGTTATTGTGATTTCTAATATTTGCCATTCTCCTCGAATTTTGCGCTGCTGTGTTACATTTATTACAAACTTGACGCCTCGCTTTAGCAGGCGCCTATTAGCGCGCGAGAGAACATATGTATTTTTCAATGATTCACCCTACCTATCTTAAAAGTGCAAGAACATCCACTCTCGCCATCTACCCCAACAAAGCCAAACCTCCAGATCCAACCCAGCCCTTAAGACTTCACACTAAAGAGGTAGCCCCTAGCTAAAGAAAAATCGCTCAGCCCAACCCAGCCTCAGCCGCCCCCACCAAAACAAAGCAGAAAAAATCTCTTAGAAACCATGAAAAAGGCACCTAACAAACCACACACCAAAACTAAATGAGACTACCTCTAAAAAGAGAGGAGGCCACTAAAATTTGAAGCCAAGCCTTTTGAGCCAAAGCCTTTTCTAAGTTTCTTTCTTTCCTCTGCAAGAGAACTGTTGACATACTATGAAACGCTTGCGCGCGCCGGGAACCATCTTAATTCTATGATGGAAGCCAAACGCTAATTCCAGCATTTAAGCGGGCGACATCATCTGGCGATACAAAAGAAATCAAGCCCAATGGCTAAGAAAGAACGGATACCTGAAGATTTAACAAGAAGAATTTAGTGTTCATGACGTATCAGGTTTTTATCTTTTAGTTTTCGGTGAAGTTTTATTACTGCCTGATGCACGTCCTCCTCTTTCCTGGCGCCAGTGCACACAAGTTTCCCGTTTGAGAATATCAGGAAGACCGCCCTCGGATCCTCCATTCGGTAGATTAACCCGGGAAACTGTTCCGGCTCATAAACAATGCTTCCGCGCATGCCTCTCTCAGACTCATACAATTCTAAAAGATCGACGGACCCACCGAGGTTTACGGTGGCAACGACATTAACTATATTTGTTTCTGGTTTCCCCATAATAAGTATGCCACCTTCCTTTAACACCTTAACGAGCTTTCGCAAGGCTCTTTCCGCTTCCTTTTCTGACCTCGCTCCGGTGCAGATCATCTTGCCAGAGCTGAAGATCAGAGTGGAGGTTCTAGGCTTCTTCAGTCGAAAGACTAACCCCGGGAACCGTCTGGGGTGGTATTCCGCGTCTGGAAACGCCTTAACCACCGAGTTTAACTCAATCCCATGTTTCACTGTGGCAGAGGCAACGATGTTCTCGATATTAATGGTTGGCTCAACCTTTGGCATCTAAATTTACCTCACTAGAACGAATAGAGAACTAGATAAGTTCATGTAAAGCGCGCTCTAGATAACCTTTCAGTATGTTTACGGAATTAAATCGTTATAAGAGAATGTCAGTTGTGTTTAAAAGTGAGGTTCGCATATTATGTTCATCATCACCGACAATGAGGAAGTCAAAATTGTCTAGGGAACCAAACGTCATATACGTGGGTAGAAAGCCGCCGATGAATTACGTGTTGGGGATCATTACAAGTTTCAGCGGGTCCAACACTAAGGAAGTTACCTTGAAGGCGAGAGGACAATCAATAACTACTGCCGTCGACGCCGTCGAGATAACAAGACACAGATTCATGAAAGACCTGAGCATAGGCAAAATCACCATAGGGACCGAAGAAATGCCACCAAGAGAAGGCGAAACAAGAGCAATGAACGTCTCAACGATAGAAATCACTTTAACCAAAGAAACCAAACCCAACGAAGAGGCGAAAGCAATGCAGGAAGCTCAAGCAGCTAAAGAAAAAGTCGCATCATCATCACAAGTGTGAAAGGAGGAAGACGCTCTATGAGTTATGAGAGAAGACGCGGTTATGGTGGGGGCTTTAAGCCTTGCCCAGTTGAGATGGGAAAGGAATACGAAGTGGATATAACGGAAACGAGTCGCCAAGGGGAAGGCATAGCCAGAGTCCAAGGTTTCGTAATATTCGTTGCCAACGCAAAGCCTAGAGACCATGTGAAAATAAGGATCACGAGGATAGGCCGTAGAGCCGCAAACGCTGAAATAATCAAATAAAACCTTTTTATTTTTGCTGTTTATCCTATAAAAGCACCAAAAATGCCTCAGATTAACTTGTGGACCTTGCCCTTTTAAATTTCGATGAGGAAAACCATGTTCTTAAGATAGATTTGTCTTTTCGTCATGGGTTGATGTCTATATGGCCAGGTAGGTTTTGTGTGATCAGCCACCTTCTGTACCTTTCCCAAGTGCTTTTGAGGGCACCTAACCGCTACAACCTTCTTGTCTTCGCTGATCCACACTATTGTGGCTTCATGACCTTCAGGACATTTGAAACTGTCTCCCACCTTCAACTCCATTCTTCCTATTTTTTAAAGTGCGCCTCTGGCTTTCCTTTGCCTTCTTCTCCTTGCGCGTGCCTGCTCTCTGTGTTTTTTCTTCTTAGCTCTCTTCTTGAAAGGCAAATTTCTCCCCTACATTAATATTAACTAAACTATAAGTAAGTCAAGCTTAAGGTTAGCGCGCGCGCCGCTATAACTTGTGCTTCAAGGCTTGCTTGCTTAACTCCTCTAAAACTTATCGAACTTTAGGGTAATAGGATATCTCATGCTTATAGTTGTTAAGCAATTCTTCATAATCAGTTAGCCGAAAACGATCAAACCAGTACTTAATATTGTACCATTCCACTCTTTCTTCACCAATTGAAATGTTCAAATAAAACTTTAATGTTTTTTCTAAATCGCCATGCCTAGTTTTTATTCTCTTAGAAAGCGGATGGTCTTGCGAAATATTTTCCACGTTATTTTCTAGCCATTTTAAAAGCAAGCTCTCGCCACTTTTCACGCCAGCTTTTCCACCCGGTTTTTACGAGTTTTTCTCTGATTTTGGGTTTTTCCGCAACCCATTCTAGAAGCGCCCAGAAGCGTCTCTCGTCTTCCAGTCTTTCTGCCGGCACACCTACTTCTCTGCACCATCTTACGTAGCTTCTCTCAACCATCTCTTGGAGTTCGCCTGTGATTTCCACTTCTTCCACGTTGAATCCTTGGTTTCGCAGGTGTCTACGTATGCTGGAGAGAACGTACCCTGAGCAGACTTTGAAACGGGTTTCCATGTCAGGCTGCATCACCTCAACAATCTCCCCGGCAATCTTCACGGCGTCATCTAGGTACTGTTTATTTTCGAAGTTGGGCGACTGGAAGGAGGAGACCGGGATTCTGCGTTCCATGTACCTGCGGTCTGGAGGTTTGAGGGCGCCTATCACCACACCCAGAATGAGGTCTCTCCAGCCAGCATCATCGATCATTATCTCCTTGAATTTTTCTGATGGGAACGCATTTAGCCCCATAACTTGTGCCACGTGTAAATGTTCACGTTTTTGATATACACATCACACTTACACATTAATGGGAGGTTCCTCTACTATAACTATATGACGAGGTTAAGAGAGTGAGTCTATCTGTCCAAATATTTTTCTCCAGAAAATGCCTTTCATCGTTTAAAAAATCGTTTCGAGGCGAGCGGTAGTTGAAGCTAATGGTTTATAGGGATTCTGAAAGTATAAAAAAAAGAAGTTGGCTTTAGCTAGTTAACAAATGGATGAAGGAGAAAAAGTTGGAGTTAAGTCGTCAAAGAATGCGGGAGCACACACTCGAGCAATTCAAGCATGTTAGAACATGCATATTAGCTAGGGAGCTTTGTCTGCTTGTGCGCACCAACAGGGTGGCCTTCAATTCAGAAGACGTCCGTGAACATTGCGCGTTTATCGCCAAACTATGCAGCGAGGCGGGTTGTAAAGAGCAAAGTGACTTGTGCAGCAAAGCCGCTGAAGCGGTCCTGACAAGTGAGGAGAAATACCTTGAACTTTGTGAGCAGAGCTGTATGAAGTGCGGCGAATCTAGGAGAACCCCGCCGAGACCCGCGCCAGAAAGAACAGCATATGTTGCTTAACACTCTTCGCAGCGAAGAACCATGAGATCTCATGTTTGCAAGGACTGCACTAAGAGCGGGAAAGAAGTTGAGGAGTGCAGAGTAAGGGTCTACGTCTACAGGGTTTTCGGTTACTATTGTCCTAGAGAGGAAGAGAGAGATAAAAAATAGGGTTCTGTTTACACTTTCTTTTCATTATCCATCTTTTTCAAGAGTCTGAAAAGGATTTTTCCCTTCGTTTCCAATTCTTGTTTTGAAATCGTCTGTCTCATTGGACATAATTCATCCACTATGGGACCTTCATTTACCAGATACACAACGGGATACAGATAGCAGCCCAAGGGCCTCTTCCCGTAGATCCGGCATTTCTTATCAGCAAGACTGTAGAAATAGCACCATCCGTCAACGTTTCTGAGCCGAGTCACATCATCATCCATAGCTGCAAATTCCTCTAGGCGATAACCCGCTTCCTCTAATCTTTCAATGTCCGTGCTTGAAAGCTCCATCTCCGTTTTTTCACAACACTTTCCACAATTTGAACAACGCACGAGAAGCTGACTCCCTTCACACGCCATAACAAAAGACAGCCGAGTTATAGTTGTTCGGGTAGCCCGGATAGGTTCGAACTCTCGCTAAGCATATCTGGGGCGTGTTTTTACTGGTAAACTCGTGCGTAAATCCCACCCCCCGCACTTTTAACAGACCGAGTTTGCAACGCATTTTCCATACGCGTATATCCCTAGTCTGGTTTTCCAACATATGGAAAAAGTGAACAAACCTAAAGTAGTTAGGTGTTGTCTAGATGGGCTTATGAAAGAAAACAGAAAGACTTTGCTGGTTCTAATGGTGCTCCTGTTTTGCACATTTCTGCCAACTCTTGCTGCTGTGCCTTTCGCTCAAGAAGAGAGCACACTTGTGATTAGAGATGTCTTCATGCAAACTTCTGTTGCGTACTTGTGGCTAAGCCCAACAATTCATGTTATCACCGTTGTGCTTCTTGTTGCCTTGTATCGATATGGCTCAAGAGTTGGCAGAATCGCTGACGTATTCTTCGGAATTCTGTTTCTGTTCTTCGCTTTTGGCAACCATATTGCTGTAACTGAGAACTATGGACTTGTCGTGTTAACTGGTAACCTGGTTCCTATTTTAGTCGTGGGTCTGTTCTGGATGTGGGAAGTCTATAAACCTCTTAATGAGTATGTTTTTCAAAGGCTACCTGCTTGGAGATACTGGGTTTTACCTTTTGTCTTTCTGGCTTTTTGGTCTCCGATAAACGCTGAGCTGAACCCGGACTTCAATCCTCTGCTGCTGCTCACATCTTCTTTTGGAGTGATGTACTGTCCCACCACACCACTCATAGTAGCCGTTTTGACCTTGATTTACCCAAGAGCCAACATCTCTCTACTCAGAATCACAAGTTTCGTCGGGTTGCTAATCGGTCTATTTAACGTCATGTCGTTTTTCATTATGCCTGGATACACCATGTGGAACCTGCTCCTTCACACGCCCCTCATATTCGTCTCAGCATACGGCTTGCTGATCCCGATTCTGGTGAAGAAGAGCAGTTCCTCGCAAGAGCCACATGAGGAAAGAGCAAGATAGAAAAGAGGGGAATCGCGGGAGATGCTGAGATTCCGAGAATTTAAACCGAGATCTAAACCTAACCCCCCGCACCACTGTCTTTCAGCCACTTCTTACTGTTCTATTCACGAACAAAGGGTGAACCATACTATGATGCCGTCACGATAACGACTCAAGTGATCACCGTCTTTTCGGCACAGTTACCAAGGCGATGCTCACCAGGCTAGGCTACCGAAGCGTGACTGCGCATGTTTTTCACTGGATTGTAAATTAAAGGTTTCTTGCCTAAAGGCTCTGGTGTGTTCATGAGTTATTAACTTGCGCACAGATCAGTTAATAATAACTTCTAGCCTAACATAGGGCGTTCTTAGAAGACAAACTAGGATTTGCTTGCCTTTCCATTTGGTTTAGAAGCCTGCCTCCAAGAAGCACAGCAATACTTTTCCCTGAAGCGTCTACAAATGCACGAGTTAAGTCTTCACCAAACCCGACAAGAACCACCCTTTCCAATCTAGTGCCAGTGGGTTGTGTAAAGGAAAGATATAACTAGGAAAAATAACACTGTTAAGAATCCTATGAATCCACCAACAAGTGGTAGTGTAGACAACCAAATCTAAAGGTGTTCTGGAGCGTGCAAGCGTGCTCAATCTAGACCAGATAAGGAAGGATTTTCCCATTCTTCAAACTGGCATAATATATTTGGACAGCACCGCCAGCAGTTTGACCCCAGAGCCTGTCCTGGAGCGAATGATGGAATTTTATCATGATTACCGAGCCAATGTTGAACGCGGCATCCACAGGCTTTCTGTTAAGGCCAGCGAAGAGTATGAGAAGGCTCGAAGTAAAATCGCCGACTTCATCAACGCCAAATCCGCATCTGAAATCATTTTAACACGCAACACCACAGAGGGCATAAACCTGGTCGCCCAAGGCTTAGACTGGAAGAAAGGCGACAAAATAGTCACCACAGTTTTGGAGCACCACTCCAACTTTATCGTTTGGCTTCGCGCAAGAGACAAACACGACGCAATTGTAGAGGTCATTAAGCCTCGCAAACCAGTTGTTAAGGGCATTTTAGACCCCGCCGACTTTGAAAAAGCCGTAGATGACAAGACCAAGCTGGTCGCGGTTACCCACGTGTCAAACGTTTTAGGCGTAATCACACCTGTAAAAGAAATCGCAGAAATCGCCCACGAACACGGCGCCTACGTTCTTATCGATGGCGCTCAGTCAGTGCCTCACAAGAAAGTGGACGTTCAAAAAATCGGCTGCGATTTTTTAGCCTTCAGCGGACACAAAATGTGCGCACCAACAGGTTCAGGCGCCCTATTCATGCGTGAAGCCGTGGCCGAAGAGGTTGAGCCCCTATGCATTGGTGGCGGCTCCATAGAAGACGTCGGCGTCGACTACTACAAGTTAGACACCAGCTCTCGACGTTTTGAGGGAGGAACCCCAGATATTGCTGCCACCATTGGACTTGGCACAGCCATTGACTACTTAGAAAAGATCGGCATGGAAAACATTGAAGCACATGAGGGGTCACTTGTGAAGAAAATGTATGAAGGGTTGACGACGTTGCCTAAGGTACAAGTTTATGGTCCCGAACCCCAACAAAGAGTTGGAATTGTACCGTTTAATGTCGGAGACCTGAACCCTCATGATGTTGCCCTAGCCCTAGACGTTTCAGCTAATATCATGGTGAGGTCGGGGCACCACTGTGCCCAACCCCTGTCTAAAATCGTCATTGGCAAACCCGGAACCGTGCGCGCTTCCGCTTACCTCTACAACACCTTGGAAGAGATCGACAAACTCATATCAGGTGTGAAGGGAATAGCCGAAACACTGGCATGATTTTGCCTTACGTCCGCGTTGCCAAAAACGAGGAGTCAAATGTTGTCTAAGGCAAAGTTGATGGAAAAAATCGCTAGTGAGGTTAGAGTCTGTGTCAAGTGTCCCCTTTGGAAGGGTCGAAGAAACGCTGTTCCAGGTGAGGGCAATATAAACGCAACCGTAACGTTCGTGGGTGAGGCCCCTGGCTATTGGGAAGACGTCAAAGGACTGCCTTTCGTAGGCGCCGCGGGCAAGGTTCTGAACGGACTTATAACCAAAATTGGTCTCCAACGCGAAAGCGTGTTCATTACCAATGTGGTTAAGTGTAGACCTCCTGAAAATCGTGACCCAATACCGTTGGAAATTAAGACATGCACCTCTCTCTATCTGAACCATCAAATAGAGTTGACCCAGCCAAAGGTAATTGTTACCCTAGGCAGGCATTCCACATCCTACATTTTTTCAAAAGCGGGTTTGGAAACGGTTGAGAGTATAACGAAGTTTAGAGGAAGAGTTTACCAGGCAACGTTTCAGAATATTCCAGTCTTAGTGGTTCCAATGTATCATCCCGCAGCGGTTTTGCACAACCCAAAGTATCAGGATAAGTTGGAAAGAGACTTTCAATTGTTGAGAGATGAGCTGAAGAAGCGGGAATATATGTAGTTGCTTCTAGTTTTTGTGATGCCCTCTGGTGAGTGAAGAGAAGCTAATTCTGATAAATCCTATAGGTTTGGTAGCGGGTGTGCCCTAAACAATTATGAATTCAGAGTTCAGTTTGGCAGCAAACCATAAATAACCTTGATGCTTTTGTGAAGGAAAAGGAAAGGCTGGCATTAATGGAAAAATATACGCTCATCATCACAGAGAAGCCTGACGCAGCTCAAAGAATCGCGGAAGCACTTGACCTGAAGGGCAAACCAAAGAAAGTTGAAGAGAAAGCTGTACCCTATTTCATCGCTAACCGCGACAAACAATTAGTGACTGTTCCTGCGCTCGGTCATCTTTACACCGTTGTGCACGCCCACGGTAGAAGAAACTATTATCCAGTTTTCAATTTCAAATGGGCGCCTCGATATGTTGCCGAAAAAGGCGCCAAACAAATCAAAACTTGGATTGAGGTTGTTTCCAAACTGGCGGAAAACGCAGACGGCTTCATCGACGCCTGCGACTACGACATAGAAGGCGCCATCATCGGCTACACCATTCTAAAATACGCCTGCCACAACAGGGACAACGTAGCCAAACGCATGAAATACTCAACCTTGACCAAGCCTGAGTTGGAAAAATCCTACAAAGAACGGATGCCCACACTCGACTTCAACATGATAGAGGCAGGAAGAGCAAGACACGAGGTTGACTGGCTCTACGGAGTCAACATATCCCGTGCCTTAACGTTGGCTGCCAACCGATGGAGCGGAAGATACGCCACTCTAAGCACGGGCAGAGTTCAGGGTCCCACTCTCAAGTTTCTTGTAGCCCGAGAGAGGAGCATTCACAGTTTTGTTCCCACACCCTACTGGAGCATACTAGCCGAAGTAGAAGCCCAAGGCGCAACGTATCCGGTTGATTTCGAAGAGAAAGTAATAGAGAAAAAGGCCGAAGCAGACACAATCGTGGAAGCATGCAAGGGCAAAACTGGCAAAATTGAAAAAATAGAGGAAAAGAGCATTCAAGTGACGCCGCCAGTTCCTTTTGACTTAGGCTCCTTGCAGAGCGAAGCCTATAGTCTATTTGGATACACTCCTCGACGCACGGGTGACATCGCAGAACGGCTCTACCTAGAAGCAGTGATATCCTATCCACGAACCAGCAGCCAAAAGCTACCGCCAGTAATCAACTACAGAGCCATACTTAACGGATTGAGCCAAGAACCCGCTTACCAAAAACTCGCAACTGAACTCCTCGGTAAAGGAGAGCTAAAACCGAGAGAAGGCCCAAAAACCGATCCAGCGCACCCAGCGGTCTACCCAACTGGCAACAGACCAGAACGAGTTTTAGACGAGTCTGAACGCCGAATTTGGGACCTGGTTGCCAGACGTTTTATGGCTGTCTTCGGAGAACCAGGCGTAAAACAGAGCATGAAGGCACCAATAAACGTCAATGGGCATCGATTCTACCTACGCGGTAGACGAATCCTAAAGGAAGGCTGGATGAAATTCTATAAGCCCTATCTGCGCTCGGAAGAGGTGCCGTTGCCACCTATAAAAGAAGGCGAAACTGTTCGAGTGGTGCAGATCATCCGCGAAGACAAGTTCACCAAGCCGCCGCCCCGTTACAACCCTAGTAGTTTGCTGAAGCGAATGGAAGAGGAAGGAATCGGAACCAAAGCGACACGAGCTGATATAATAGAAACGCTTTACACCCGAAAATATATCACGGAAGAGCGCATCGTTGTCACCGACCTAGGCTTCGACGTCCTCGAAGTCTTGCGCAAACACGCTCCCCGCGTCATATCGGTCAAATTAACCCGAGACCTAGAGGAACGGATGGAACGCATACGGAGCAATAGTGAGAAACGGGAAAACGTTTTGCTAGAAGCAGTGGAACGACTCAAACCTGTGTTGGCAGAGTTGAAACAACGCGAAGAAACCATTGGCGAAGCCTTAAGCAACGCCATAAAACGTGCGAGAATGCAAGAAAGATTAATAGGCGAGTGCCCAAACTGTCACACGGGCAAACTGATCATACTGTTCTCACGAAGAACCAAGAAACGATTTATAGGATGCACCAACTACTTCAAAAACGCCTGCAAAACCTCTTTTCCGCTTCCCCAGAGAGGAACAACCAAACCGACAGGCAGATTCTGTAAAGGATGCGGTTGGCCCCTTCTGTTTGTCCATATAAAAGGAAAACGACCCTGGAACCTTTGCTTCAATCCAGCTTGCCCAAAAAAAGAGGAGAGGAGAAAACGTCTTGAAATGCAAGGTTTGCAGCAGAGAAGTACTAACTCAGACACAACACATAAGTAAATACTGTGAACTACACGAGAAGGCTTACCAGAACATCCTTCAAAAGTTTGACGCATGGAGAAAAGCATCAGGCATTGAATGGAAAGAATACCTGAAGGAAATAGTCGAAAACCCATTTTCTGGAAAATGGGCAAAAGAAGTTGCAGAAACCCTCTTCAAAGAAGAGAAATGAAAGTTAAAGACAAAGGAATGTTTAAATTACCTTTTATATGAATGATAGATGAACACTCAAATTCGGAGAAACGTTACCTTGACTAACCGCTTCACGAAATGGCTGACTTCACTGGGTTACACTTCGCGAAAAACGTATCGAAAACTTACAACAGCCAAGCCTTCGATCTTTATCATCGCCATCATAATAGTTGCCTCCTCGATTTTTCTTCTCGGTGGCGGCGTCTTTGACATTCTGGAAAAGCCGCTGATAGTTATTCCCATAGGCAGCAGAGTCCTCTTCTTCTATCCTTACTCTATCAACCAGCAAACCATTCTCGACAGCCTAATCGTTATGGTTCTCTACAGCCTTGGAGCCACAGGCTTATTATTGATGTATCAGAGCACAAAGTATGCGTATAAACCTCGCCAAGCTTGGATGATACTATTAGTGGGCGTAATATTTCTCCTCATAGCATACATTTATGTTGAAACCATAATCTACTTGAAGTTTCATCCCTCGACTTCTTAACAAAGTTAGAGGGGCTCCATCACCTTACCACCGGGTTTTCTTTAAACCCAGCTCGTAAGCGATGAAGTTTGTTAAAAGGTGCAGAGGCAAAGTCACTAAAAAGATAATTGCAATCGTTAACAGCGATGGAGATTGAGACTTGGGAAATATGAAGTAAAAGAATAAAGCGCCTAAAACAAAGTCAAGTTGATCGGCTATAGGAAGCGGTGAACCCTCAGGAATGCCAAATCGCCGCTTAACAAAAGAATGGATAAGGTCGCCGATTAAAGCTCCCAGCGAAATTATGAAACCCAGCAATGTACTAAATTGAAACGGCAACAAGAAGCCTGGCAACAAATTGTATTCTAACGCGGCGCTTTGAACAACGCTTGTCAAGGTGCCCGCGATTAATCCGGCGAGGAAGCCTCGAACCGTTTTGTGTGAGCCGAATATGGGTTTTCCGTCTGACAGTTTCTTACCAGCGTCAATGGCGCGTCCTCCGCCAAAAGCTACAGGTGCAGAGTTAGCTGCATAGGCTGGCAGTATGAAATACAATGCGTAGGCTATTTCGTAAACTAGTGTTGCCATGCTTTCCCTTCGTTCATTGTTGTTGAAAAGAAGATTTAAGTTAACGACCTAGGTCACGGATGCCTGCTTCCTCAATGGAAAGGTAACAATTGGCTGGGCAATGGCACTCTGGATGCTTTTCCAACACAACTTTCAAAGTGGTGTGCTGATCGATCGGTCTTAAATGGAGCACGGTATCCGACCAGAACCGAAGCACTCGGGTAGCAACCGGTTCTATACTCACGAAGCCTTCAAAGAAAGCACTGCGAACTTGACTGGTGATCAATGTGGCTACTTTCTTTGTTTTGGCTATTTGCGCCAAACATGCTAGTTGTCTTCCCAACTCTCGATTGTGTTTAAATGTTTCTGCTCTCTGTGCGTTCATTTCTGCGCGGTATAGAGAAGTGACGGTGTCTATCACTACCAATCCGATTTGGGGAGTCAAATATTCGTCTAGACGATCTATGGCTAGTGCTTGCTCTTGAAAGGTTGCAGGCTTTATCAGAGTTATTTGAGGCGCCACTTCTTCCAAGTCGTAACCGGCGATCTGAGCCAACCGCCTTGGAGAAAACGTGCCGTCTGAATCGATGAATATGGTCTTGCAGCCCATACGGGCGGCATTTACGGCGCATTGAATAGCTAAACAAGTCTTGCCTGTTTCTGCCTCTCCGTAAAAAAGAGAAACGCTGCTTTGAGAAAGACCCCCGCCGAGCAGTTTGTCCAATGAACCGCAACCCGTTGGAATTATGCGAACCGTGCGCTGCAAAGTGTCCACATCAGACAGGATTATGAGGCTCAAAGTTAATAATTTTCGGTTGCTAAATGCACTAGTGACGTATCCTATGAAAGCCAAGATCGCTGTTGCAACTGTTTCAGGCAAAGCCTATTATCTGCTCGTAAATGAACTCAAATCAAGGGGCTTAGACTTTCTGAGTCTAACACCCTATGAAAACATACCCTTAGATGCTGATGTTGCTATCACAACTGAGTCTGAACGCAAATTTGTCAAGCATCCAAAGGTCTTAGTCTACAACACTGAAGATGAACCCGCCACAATCGTCAACGAAGCGGTTCGAATTGTAGAGGGCAAGGGAAGTTATGAAAACCTTATAGTAGGTGTTGATCCAGGCAAAACTTTTGGTGTAGCTGTATTGGGTGACGGAGTCGTTTTGAAGACTCTTACATGCTCGAGTGTTGAAGAAACGATGACCAAAGTTCTGGAGGTTTTCCGCGAACAGCCAGCCGCAACTCGTGTTTTAAGAGTTGGAGATTGGGCGCCCTTTTACACAACAGAACTTTTGCCTGTGTTGGATAAAAACTTGCCAGCTGATGCTACAATTGAAATCGTAAGCGAAGCTGGAACGAGCCGTTTGATGGGTGAAAACGTGCACAAACGCGGGTTGAGACATGCTATTTCAGCTGTGAAAATAGCTGAGAGAAGAGGACAACCATATCAGAGGCAGAGGAGAGAAACCTAGGTGAGGCGAACAGTAGAGAAGGATAGAACACTGCTTGTCGATGGGCCGGCATCTGTGAACCTTTTGTCTGGGGAAGTGGAGATTCTTGGCGCTCCTATTAAGCTGGACGCTAAAATAGTTGTTCGCAAGGGAAAACGTGTTCCATTAGAGGTCAAACAGCGAGCCGAAATAGACTTAATGCTTGGCGAAAATGCAGCTGTGAATGAGGTTGAAGCGAGCACCATTCCACCCTCTTGGGAAAGCGCTGTCAATACTGTTCTAAGTTACGAAAAGCCAGTGGTTGTAATGATTATGGGCAGTATTGACTTGGGCAAAACTAGTTTCTGCACATATTTGGCGAACAAGGCGCTTAAAGCAGGGCATCAAGTCGTCATTGTTGATGCAGATTTGGGGCAGTCAGATTTGGGTCCACCCACAACCATTGGGTCTTGCAGAGTAACTAAGCCAATTAAGGACCCGTTTGAAATAGACGCTGAAAACATCTGCTTCATTGGAGCAACCAGTCCAAGCAGCGCGGTCAATAGGGTTATTGAGGGCTTAACCCATATGAAAGAAAAGGCGTTGCAGAATAACACAGACGTCTTAGTTATAAACACCGACGGATGGGTTGACGGCGAAGACGCCGTGAGGTACAAGATTGCGTTGACAGAGAGAATCAGTCCAAACATAGTTGTAGGGGTACAAGAGCAAAACGAGTTGGCACCCATACTTAATGCATTGCAGAAGACCAAAACTTTAACCATTCAGCCTTCTTCAGCGGTTAAGAAACGTGATAGAGAAGAGCGCAAACTCTTGCGGGAACTAGGCTACAAAAAATACTTGAAAGGCGCCAAGACAGAGTCTTTTCCGCTTGGCTGGATTAAGATTGCAGGCGTTCCGTTTGGGACAGGCGCGCCTCCATCGAAAGACAGAATGCACAAGATAGAAGAAACGTTGGGAGCCACCCCTTTACATTGTGAAGAAAAATCCAACATATTGTTCATTGTTTTGGGCAAGGGACAGTGGACAGACGAAGAATTAGTGAAGAAACTAGAAGAAGCCTTGGTCAAGAAAGTCAAAGTGATGTGGGAAGGAGACGAACAAGGCTTGCTTGTAGCATTGCACGACAAGAACGAAGGCTTTCTAGGAATTGGCGTCCTCGAAGCCATCGACTACGAACGCCGTGTCGTTAAGGTTTACACACCTGTAAAAAGCAATGTATTATCTGTCCATGTCGGTCAAATCAAGCTGGACAAGATTGGCAAGGAAATCGGGTCAAGTGACATTTTTGATGATTAGGCTTTGTCGGATGTTTAGTAAATATTTTAAAGGGTTCTTACACAACTACACGTCGGAAACATGAAAATTTCGGGTGGACATATGCCAAAGAAGACCACAATATCTGTAATAAAATGTGATGTAGGCTCATTGGCTGGACATCACGTAGTGCCTAAGCCAATATTGGATTTGGGTGAAAAACGTTTGAGAAAGGCGCAGGAAAAGGGACTCATACACAGTTACCATGTTTTCCACGCTGGAGACGACCTCGAACTCCTCATGGTTCACGAAAAAGGAGAAGAAAACGCCGCGATTCACAAGCTGGCATGGGACACGTTTTTAGAAGCCAGCAAAAAGGCGCAAAACCTCAAACTCTATGGCGCTGGACAAGACCTTCTAAAAACAGCATTTAGCGGAAACGTTCGTGGAATGGGACCAGGCGTTGCCGAAATGGAAATCGAAGAGAGGGCTTCTGACCCAATAGTTGTTTTTGCTGCAGACAAGGCTTCTGGCAGTGCCTTTAACTTTCCTATGTACAAAATCTTCGCCGACCCAACCAACACTGCTGGATTGATAATCGACCCTAATATGGCTGGAGGATTCAAGTTTGAAGTCTTAGACACAAAAGAAAATAGAAAAGTGGTGCTAAAGTGCCCGGAGGAAACATATGAGTTGATGGCGCTGATTGGAACCACCCAGCGCTACATGGTTTCACGGATTTGGAGAGCCCGAGACAATCTCGTTTGTGCCACGACTAGCACCACGAGGCTATCACTAATCGCGGGAAAATACGTGGGCAAAGATGACCCAGTCTGCATTGTGCGGGCGCAGCATGGCTTGCCAGCTGTCGGCGAGATTCTAGTGCCTTTCATGCACAGCTACTTCGTTGAGGGATGGATGCGTGGCAGCCACTGGGGACCCCTCATGCCAGTCGGACTGAAAGATAGCCAATGCACAGTTTTCGACGGGCCTCCCAGAATAATAGCCCTTGGATTTCAAATCTGCGACGGTAAAATCGCCAGCGACGATGAGGGAAAGCCCATGATAGGCGACTTGTTCAATGACCCAGCCTTCGACATGGCTCGCCGAGAAGCAATGGAACACGCAGCGGCGCTGCGTCGCATGGGAGAATTTGAACCTGCAAGGCTCCCAGAGGAAACCTTAGAGTATACGACTTTGCCCCAGGTGCTTGAGAAACTCAAGGGTAGATTCAAGAAGGCTTAACATCTACACAGTTTCTTCGTTAGTTCCACATTTATTTTTTGAACCCGTTGGTTGAGTAAGGATCCCATGCTGATTGGATTTTGATTGCCTGAGTCCCAACTCTATCCATTCCAGAAGTTATTGACCTGATTTACTCACTGCACTAGACAAACCAGCCACGATGTTGCCTAAATTTTTAAGGAAGGCTTTAGAGAGGTAACTGATTTTTCGAGCAGTTTCAGTGGAAGCTGCCTTTTGCATTACTCTGACTTTTTGTGTTACAGTTTCCGAAGACAGCTCGATTGAGATTACGTTTGGTTTGCTCAACCACGAATGTGTTGGAATTCTTCTAAACGGTTTTTTACGGCCTCGTAAACCCTTGTCCTTAAATCTTCTCCGTGTAAGTGCATGTCGCGAATCAAGCCGAGTTTCTTAGCTAGTTCTATGTCGCCCAAACTTTGAACCCAGTTTTCCAAATCTTTTCGTGGAACATGAAACTCCACAGACTTAACACCAATTTTCTGAACCTTGTCGCAAAAATCAGCCAAGCTGTCGGCAAAAACTTGTGTGTATTGATGAACGCCAGTGTAGAAATGGAATGCCTTGTCCTTCGAGACGCGGCTCAAGATTTTTGTAGCGAGGATCTTATCGATTTTGGGTAAACCTATGGTTTCTTTGCCTAAGTCTGTGATGGCGTAGTAACCGTGTTTAGGCGTGGAAACATGACCGGTTTTTTTAAGTCCTAAGAGGTGCATCGTTGTTGCGGCGACTCCCAACCCTAATTTTTGGGCAACATCCTTCGACCTCATAGGTTGCCCCTCTTCCCACAGTTTCTCCAGAATTTCCATTTTTGCTTCAGTCAAACTCATCGCCTAGTCATCCTCTTGCAGCGTCTAAAAAAATAGAATTAGGCGAACAGCCTTTTCTGTTTTTGCCTTCTTGCGCAATATTTGAATACAAGTTGCTTGTAAACAACTTATACTAAAAAATCAGTAATGAAACAGTTAACTTGCATTGCTCTCGGGGCGATTTCGCTTTGAAAATGGCTGTGCTTGTTTATGAGTATCCTCCAAAAATTGTTGGGGGTTTAGGTACATACGCGGCTGAGATAACACGAAAATTTGTGCTCTTGGACCATGATGTAACAGTGTTTACTATGAACGATGACACGGGCAGTCTTCCAACCAGAGAGTTGTGGCGGGGAATCGAGATTCATCGTCCGCTTCACATCGACGTTTCCGATTCTTTGCCAGACGTGATTGCTGAAGATGTCAGAAAATGGGGCAGAGGCATTCACTTATTCTCAAAGATTCTTGTTTACAATTACTTGACCGCGTCAAAATTGGTGAACGAATTGGTTCGAAGTGAAGGCTTCTTGTATGACCTTGCCATCGCTCATGACTGGCTGTCTGCTATGGGTGGCATAGCTATAAAACGCGAGTTGGATCTGCCCTTTGTTTTTCACGTGCACTCCACTGAAAAGGGACGAACTATGGGCAACGGCTCAGAGGTTGTGAGTAGCATTGAATTTCGCGCAGCAAAGACAGCAGACATGATAGTCACCGTTTCAAACGCTATGAAAGATGAATTGATAGGTCTGGGCTTTCCAGCTGAAAAGATTCGAGTTGTCTACAATGGTGTAGATCCTCAAAAATACAATCGAGAACAAGTTGGCAGTGAGAAAGTGGCTGAAGTTCGGGGAAGATACGGGCTCAAAGAAAACGACCAAATGGTACTCTTTCTAGGCAGATTGGTTTGGGTCAAGGGCGTGGACAAACTCGTAGCAGCCATGCCGCATGTTTTGCAAAAGGTTCCAAACGCCAAACTCGTCATTGTGGGATTGGGAGACATGCAAGATTATCTAACTAGACTTGTGCAGAATCTCAAACTTCAAGACGCTGTTAAATTCCGCTTCGAATTCGTTCCTGAAGAAGAGCGAATTGCCCACTACGCCGCCTGCAATGTAGCAGTCTTTCCGAGCGTCTATGAACCCTTTGGCATAGTCGCCCTTGAAGCAATGAGCATGGAAAAACCTGTCGTGGTTGGAGCCAGCGGCGTAAGTGGAATGCGTGAAGTTGTAGTTTCAGCTGGTCAAGAACAGTGCGGTTTTCACGTTAACCCAAACGATCCAACAGACATCGCTTGGGGAATAGCAAGCGCCCTACAAGATCCTCAACACAATTTGAGACTCGGTCAAAACGGTAGAAAACGAGTGCTTCAAGAGTTCAGCTGGGATGTAATCGCCAAGAAAACAATTCAGATCTACAATGAACTTTTGGAATCCAAAAAACCTAAAACTAGTTAAACAAGAGTCTTTTGTGCGGGAAAAAGACATGTCAACTGCTATCAATGAAATGCGCAAAGATTACCTGCTCGACCGTTGGACTGTCATAGCTACCCAGAGGAAAAAGCGTCCTGTCGACTTCGTTAGGACGCCCGAAAAGAGAGAAACTGCAGTTTGCGCCCTCGAACCTGGAAATGAACACATGACTCCACCTGCTGTTCTTGTTTATCTTCCAACAGAAGAGGGAATCAAGAAAGACAAAGATCAAAACGGTTTCCGCCATAAAAACTGGCTTGTCAGAGTGGTGCCGAACCTATATCCGGCGTTTACGCCTCCTAAAGGCGCAGAGGTTGAAGTTGTGAAAGGAGAAGCGTTTGCAGTTGCTGATGCGATGGGCAATCACGAGGTTTTGATTGAGTCGCCAAACCATGATGAGCACCCAAGTGTTGCACGAGTCTCTCAACTGGTTTATGTCGTTAACGCTTACATTGACCGTTTGCGTGAACTCAGTTCAAAGCCTTATGTGCGGTATGTTTCGATTTTCAGAAACCATGGATTGGAAGCAGGCGCGTCTCTTTCGCACGCTCACACCCAGTTGATAGCGACGCCAATCCTGCCCAAGATAATCGAAGAAGAATTACAAGCGAGCGAGAAATTCTTCAAAGAAGACAAGAGGTGCGTCTTTTGCGAAATTATTGAAAAAGAGGAGAAAACTGCCCGTTTCATTTGGAAAAATGACGACTTCACGGTTTTTGCGCCTTGGGCAAGCGTGCACCCCTTTGAGTTTTGGGTTTTCCCTAAGAGGCATCAATGTTGCCTTTTGGATCTGACGCAGACCGAGATTGAGAATTTAGCTACTACCATGCAGGTGTGTTTGGGAGGTTTGAGAACATTGTTAAACGATCCTCCTTACAATTTCGGGTTTCATCAAATAACAGCTGGAGCCCACGATTATTATCATTGGCACTTAGAAGTGTATCCACGTTTAACCATTTGGGCTGGCTTTGAAAAGAGCACTGGAATGTTCATAAACGTTGTTTCGCCTGAGGACGCCGCCGTGCATCTGCGAGAGACTATACTTTCAGAGGAAAAGAGGCTTTAGCTGTAAAGGGTTAAGACTTTTAGTATTCCAACTTGCGTGACGTGGTATCTTTCAACGCCGCCCGTTTCAATGTATTGCACGTAGCCGAGTTCCCTCAATTTTTGCAGGTGCGCGCGTACCGTAGAGGCGTCCACATCTGTCCACTGAACGAGCTCGTCGACCGTTAAAGAGCGTTCAGGTGTTACAGCACCTATGTTGTGCATCATTGAAAGAATACGAAACTCTTCAGGCACAGATGGATGGGGCGCAGAACTCATGGGTGGCTCACCCTGTCACTTCCTCATAGACCTTACTCGTCTTTTTAGCGATTGTTTCCCAACTATAAGCCTTTTGCACAACCTCACGAGCGTTTTGAACCAGCCATTGGGCATGACCAGGATTAGACAAGACGTGGTCGATGCCCCAAGCTATGGATTCAGGGTTTCTCGGATATGTCAACACACCAGTTTTGTCATGCTCCATGAACTCTGTTAAGCCGCCTACTTGGCTGGCCACAACTGGCACGCCAGCAGACATGCCCTCTAGGGCAACTATGCCGAAGGGCTCATAGATTGACGGCACTACCAACACATCGGCGCTCTTGGTTAAGGCCACTAAATCCGAGTCTGAAATAAAGCCAGTGAACGTGATTCTCCATCTTTGTCCCGTGGAGTTGGCCACCCATTCAAGATGGTCTCGGTACCAGCCATCGCCTACGATGATAAACTTTGCCTCTGGGTAACGTCGCGTCACCAGCGGAACCGCGTAAATAAGATATTCTACTCCTTTCTGAGGAACCAAACGTCCTACGCAGAGGATGAGTTTCTCGTGAGGTTGAACTCCATAGCGGGCTCTCACAGCCCATTTGTCAACATCCCTATGGTATTTGCCGAGGTCAATGGCGTTGGGAATGATTTCCACTTTTTTGTCTGGGAGGTGGAAGTGACCGCATACTTCGCCTTTCATTGCGCCACTGGTTACGATAACCTTGTTTGCTTCATATGTTGCCCACCATTCAAGTCCATCGATGGTGAACGAGTCTGGAATGTGCAGTCCAGATCGCCCATGTTCGGTGCTGTGAGCCGTGAAAACCATGGGCTTTCCACTGAAATTTTTGAAGGCGATGCTGGCAGGAGCAGTGAGCCAATCGTGCACGTGCAGAACGTCATAATTCGTGGTTTTACTAACGCTAGCCATTCTCTTCTCGATAAAGTGGTTAAACAATAGAACCCATGTGAGAAAGTTTGGATGTCCGACCTCGCTTGGAGTTCGGTAAATTTTGATATTTTTTGTTTCTTCGTAGGCGGGGGCGCCTGGAAAATTCAAAGTGAAAATATGCACATCATGATCCAGTTCAGATAGCGCTCGAGCTAAACCTTCGCAGTGACGGGCTATTCCTCCAACAATTCTTGGCGGGTATTCCCACGTAATCATCGCAATTATCGTGTTGCCATCACCATTTGAAACTGGATTACCGTTAAGACACTGTTAGACTTGAGAACTGTGAATATATAAGATTAGCACCATTAGAGAATCAACAAACGTCTGAAATGCTTAGGCTTCGGAAGTTTATTGTTGTCTCAGACCCTTTAGTAACAACAACTTCTCACCGTTTCTTTGTTAAGATGTTATAGAGCACCACAACTGAAAACGGTATAATCAACATGAAAAGGGATTCTTCAATGGGCATCACGCCAACTTTAATTCCAATGAAATATTGTTCTCCAAAACTCCAGTGTCCTCTAATGGTGGCGTAGCTGTCCCAGACAACGCCTATGGCTAGACATGTAACAAAAAAGTGAGTGCCTCTCGCCATGATTTAAAGAGTTGTGTTCGGAACCTGAACTTCAGACCTAGGAAGACAATAAAAATCGACAACAAAATTGCAAGATACTCCATACGATACCCTCTTAAAGGTTATTAGTCTACAACTTCCTTTATCTTCTTAATCCATTCAACATCATTCAATGTATTCGCAACACAACAGCACAAACAAGTGTATATCTAGCAAACAAATTTGCACTTTGGCCTATGGAGCCTTTTTGCCTTCTGCCAATTTTTTCAACTCTCCAATTCTTTGCTCAACCACGCTAAGCGTTCGCGTTCTAAGCGTTTCACCTTTCAATTTTTCCTTTACGACCTGTTTCAGTCTGTCAGTCAATGCGTCGTCGCCCACAACTTGACGTATCCATCTTTCAAAGTCTCCTCGTTCAGTGTGAAAGTTTATAGACCCAACTTTGACCGTCTTTAATGCCGCGCAAAATTCTTCTAGGCTGTAAATCGTCAACTCCGTAGGTCTGGCAAACTCGTAGAAGAAGGTGAAACCTCTTTCAGTCGGAAAATGCCGCAGCATTCTTCTCGCCATCCATTCAGGCTTTTCTAATTCCCGCACGACCCTAGCTTCAAAGTCTGAAAGTATGCTGGAATATGTTACGAAGGCTTCAATTGGGTTGCCCCAAGGATTAAAGTAGCTGTGCACGTCGCCTGGTCCGCCGCCCTTTATACTCAAATAGTAGAGGTGATCGCTCATCTGGAGATAGCGCCACAAGCGGAGCAGTTCACTATCGCCTATCTGCTTGATTAGGGGTTCCAATTCTTTTATTAAGTTGTAACAAGCCCACTGCATCGGATTTGCAAGCCAAGCCGTGATGTCGCGTTCCAAATCAGCCCAAGAAATAGACGAATACTCGTGAACATCGATTTCTCCAATTGGATGATGTCGACGAACAACCTCAGTGGGAGTAGCCCAGTTCAGATTTTGCCACTTGATCACTTCGCCTGGCAACCAGCGCAGAAACTCGTGGATTCCACTTTCCGGCCAGTGATGCTCGCCCAGAGTTTCGTAGTCCATAAAAATATTGATAACCTGCCCAGGAATGGCTGCTAACCAACTGGAGTATTTGTTTGCGGTTAGAGGCCATTCGTTCCACCATGTGGCGGAAAAGCGAAAGCCGATATCGTCGGATAGGCGGTAGTTGCGTAATAATACGCGGAGATTGGAATTCTTGGTCTTGTAAACAAAGTTTGGGCTTCGCCATCCGAGAATTTTTTCCACTCCCTCTGTAATCATGGCTTCATAACCTAAGCTTTCAGCTGTTTTAGCAATTGGATTATTGTACAAGCATTCGGTGTTTACGAGAACCTTCGGCTCGTAGTTGAACAGGTCTTTCATGAGTTGTCTATGCATCTGGATCTGCTCAATAAACTCTGAGCGGTCAGAGCCGAAGAGACTAGAAAGCGAATGATAATATGTTTCATCGAAGAACTCCACGCGGCCTGTTTGAGCCAATTGTTTAAACGATTCTATAAGGCTGGGATTCCAGCGCTCACACTGCTCAATGAATGCGCCAGTTAGGCTGTAGGCCACCTTAAACTGTTTCCACCCACGTTTGAAGCGGTCAATTTGTTCCAAAATGATGTTGTTGGTGGGAAAATAGCACTTCCTAGCCGCTCGTTCGAAAATGTGTCTATTCAAGTCGTCGTCAAAATATAGGTTGAAAAGGTCGTTCTTCTTCACAATTGGACGAGCAAGCATATCAGCGCGAAAGTTTCGACTCAACCGCAGAGGCTGGTGAACTTCGAATATAAGGCAGACGTCTGGCACAATTGTTCCCGCTGTGTTTCAATTTTGGCAAAACTACCTTACTGCGTTCTTCTATTTATTAAAATATTGTATTTTCACTATTAACTTCAGATAAATTTTTGCTTTTTAGGGTATCCAAGTCGCTTTTCCCACGACTAAAGCATGAAGAGACATCGCCACCTTTACATCTTATATTGGTCATAGTGAAACATTTTTTGGAATCGTTTGAAAATACTTCTCAATTATATGTACTTCAGGTTCCAAATTATTCCCTCAGTAAGTGTTCATACGATATCTCTTTAATTTGCATTAATAATTTAATGCTCTACAAAAACCCAAGCAAAGATCACCTGAAGCTAATCCATCCTTCGTCTAGAATTTCACCTGTTTCTTCATCAATTGAGTGACTTACACCATATTCAAAGGCGCTTATAGCGCCCGTGGGATGGATATACCACATTATTTTCCAAATTCCGTGCTCCTTGCCGCTCTGTGTTTTGTTCAGGTAATGTACTTCTAGTGTATATCTGTCAGCGTTTTCTAATAGACTTTGCACAAGTTTTGAATTTCTGCTTATTTCTATTGCTTCCTCCCTGGTTAATAGACCTCTACGTGCAGCGAATATGTTTATTGAGGTGAAAACAAAAGAAGCAACTACAAGTATCACTAATATTTTCTCCAAGTTTACTTTCACAGTTATCCCAAGTTTAGTTGCATAGACAACATATTTAAAATCTATTGCGTTCTAGTTATAGGACAAATTGTTCTAATAGGCAGTTTCATATAGGTTTCCTAACGTGGGACTCTCCAGTCCGTATCCATTCAAAGACTTCTTTCTTAACCATGAACGAACCAATGTATTGCAAAATAATTGGATAAAAAATGAGGTTTTAGGGTTAGGTCTTGAATTTTCTTGGAATTCTTCTCTTCACAATACCTACAGCAAGCATTGTGAGAATCAGGAGCAGTGGCAGAATTATGGCTGATGGAAATTCGTGGATTATGTAGTATGTGTAGTATTCTCCTGCGTTATCTTTTATTGCTTGGTTTTCTGCGTTGTCATAAGCTATGATTCCATACTTTACCCATGTTCCGGCTGGTTGGTCAGGAATTGTGGCTTCGTAAAGATGTGAAGTTGAGTTGTAGTTCATTGACATGTTTGTCCATGATGTGCCATTGTTTACTGTGTAGGATAATGTTACGTTTTTTACTCCACTCTCGGTGTCTGTTACGTTTGCGGAAACAAGTACAAGTTGCTCAGGCATAACTGCGTCTGCTGGCGGCTCCTGAGTTGGGGTTCCTATCGAGGGGGATGTGTAATCAATGGGAGGGATTCCACTCACATCAAATTGGATGTAGGGGCATCCTCGTGGAAGGGTGGGTGTGTACACGGTTGTTCCATTTAGATAGGTGTAGTAGCTGAGGCGCTTCCAGTTTGCAGCCAGTCCCTGAAGTGGGTCGTCTGTGCCTAAGAGTGTGTTCTTTGACCAGTTGTATAAGTCTAGGGGGCCTGTGAAGGTTAGAGTTTTGGTTGCAGGGTCGTAGTTGATGCTTCCTGGGCCTGAAGTTGGGAAGGATGGCGGAATCGAGTCCTCGGTCACTATATTTGGCTCCATGTAGCCCAGGTTCAAGTAGCCCCAAACTTCCGTAACGTTTCGAGCATAGGAGCTTCCATAGTGCAAGTTTCCTCCATCCAAATAGCCCGGCACGAGGTCTTTGGGTGCATGGAATATGAGTTGTTCGTCCTCCCTCAGGTTCCAAGCGCTAGGCACATAGTAGTAGGGCATCCATTCTCCGTTCCATGAGTTGCCAGGCGCTTGCACATAGTATTTTTTGGCTGTGCCATTAGGCCAAAAGTACGTGAGTGGGTCATATTCTGATAGAGGATGCATTTTAGTCGGAGGCATAACATCTCCCCAAATTGACTCGAAGGCCCAAGCGGTTCCGTTTTCAATTCTTGAAGAAAGATGTGCGTAAAGAGCGTAGTCTACGCCCGTGTCTAAATCCACATCTGCATAGTCTGGCGTGATTGTAGCGCTTAGGTAGAGGTCTTCGTACCAGTATTCGTAGCCTGGCAGGAAGGTTTCTTTGAACCATCTGGCAAAGAGAGCTTCTTGACCCCAGGTGACAAGGTTAAGGAGGTCAACGATGACTTTGTCTCCAACTCTTCGAACGTTTAATTCAAGAGTAGAGAGGGAGTACATCCATGCGTACATGTTGTAGATGTCGAGTCTCTTGTTGCCTTCAAACATCAGCCATTTAGCCCAAGCTAACTCCACAGCGTCTTTATTTGTTGTCCATCAAGATGCAACGTCTGCAAGTTCCGTGTCGGTTATGCCCAAGACTCTTTTGGCGGCGTCAAGGTCAAGCTCAATTGTTCCATTCGTGCTCACGATCCATCCGTCGGTTCCAGGCCACTCTGCCTCAGTCAAGTAGTTCATGTAGAAGCTCACCTTTGCATTTCCTGGTGGAGTGCCAGATGGAGTATGACCCGTCAAGTTGTAGGGTAAGAACTCGCCCACCCCAAGCATTTTGGGCGGGGTCGAAGGTATCCACGGCCATGGTTTTGTACCTGACCAGCTTCCATTCCAAGAGTTGCCCTTAGTCATGTTGATCTCCGGCAGATTGCGCCCAGTCACCTTCAACTTTGCTGGTGCATAAAACCATATGTTTCCCAGACTGCTCTCCCAAGCAGTAACCATTGGATATTCATGACGAATCGGAATGCCCTCTCCCATTGTATAATAGCGGGTATCCCACCACTCCCCAAGCTTTCCAGTCCTAGGATCTGAAAGATTGAAGAAACTGTACCATTCGTAGGTAACTGTACGCATGCCCAAGTATTCCAAAGATGTGTTCCCCGCAGCTGAAACGTTTTTTATTGTAGCAATCCGCCCTGCAAGCTGTTCGCCTAAAACCGTAGATGATGGCACAGTTGCCAAAAGCAAGGTCAACATTAACCCGCATTGTGCTTTCCTATCCAATTATTTCATTCTCCTCTTTTGATTATGTTATGCTTCATCGTCTAAGCAACAAGAGACTAGGCACAGTTAAATAAATAGACGTAACCAGCATTTATGCCTTATGGAACAATCTTCGATATAGAACACTCCAGAGCCTAAGGTTAAGGTTATGATTCCCCTGTATGAACCATTAGAAAACTCAAAATGTAAGAAGTGCGGGGAAACAGATAGCGAGTTAAATGAGTTCTTAACTCATGTTCTCTGACTCCCGTTAGAGAAAGCCGTGTTTGTGCTTGTGCATTTGATAGACATAATTTGAGATTCGGATCACAATATTCTGTTAAACGTGTCCAGCATTCGTGTAATCTCTTTTCCCTTATCAGTTAGACTATACTCAACTCTTGGAGGTCTATTTTCAATAACCTTCCTGCTCACTATTCCTTCTTTTGACTCTTACCCAGGATTGTTTCGTAAGGCATAAATGACAATCGGCATCCAATAGTTAACAAAGTTGAGAAAGAAAGGAAACTAAATGTTGGAAAAGAAAGCGGTATTTGGAATAATGTTGGCATGCCTGTTAATAGGCACGTTAACATTGGTATCCAACGTTCAACAAGTTAAATCAGAGCCTACAACCTGGACTGTGGATGATGACGGGCCAGCAGACTTCAACACAATTCAAGAGGCAATTGATGCAGCAAGTTCAAGAGACACCATCTACGTAAAAGCGGGAACATATCATGAGTACATTGTCATAAACAAGATTCTCACGGTGATAGGAGCTGACAAAAGTACAACTTTCATTGACGGCGATAAGGCAACGTATGTGGTCACGATTGTAGAAAATAATGTTATGCTTAAAGGATTTACAATTCGAAATGGATCAAGTGCGGGCGCAGGCGTTTATGTTTCCGGCTGCAACTATAGCACAATAAGTGACAACGCAATAATCTTAAACGATTATGATGGAATTTGCCTTGAGGACTCCCACAGTAACACTATCAAAAATAACACTATATCAAATAATGCTCAGGCTGCCCTAGACCTATTTAATTCCACCAGCAACAGAATCATTAACAACACTATAGCCTTCAATGTGGACGGCAAGGGCATCTGGCCATGGTATTCCAATGCAAGTTTAATTGAAGGAAACACCATATTAAACAATGATGTCGGCGTAGAACCGTGGGAATCTTATAACAACATTTTTTACCACAACAACTTCGTCGACAACCCATACTGGCAAGTGGATAGCGACATGCCCTCAAACACTTGGGATGACGGTTATCCTTCCGGCGGCAATTACTGGAACGACTACAATGGCGCAGACAATTTTCACGGCCCCTATCAAAATGAGACCGGCCCAGATGGCATAGGCGATACACCATATGACATGACAGGGACCAGGCCGCCCTTTAGCATCGGAGACAACTCGGATAAATATCCGCTTATGGGTCCATTTACCATGTTTGATGCAGGCACTTGGGACGGTGTAGCCTACCATGTGGATGTTGTCAGCAACTCTACTGTTTCAGACTTCATTTTCAGCGCAGATCAGAAGGAGATAAGCTTTAGCGTCTCTGGTTTAGACGGCACAGTCGGCTTCTGCAGAGTCACAGTTCCAAATGACCTGCTAGGTGGTCCGTACGACATCTTCGTGAATGGTTTCTCACCTTTAACCCTAAATACGATGCCAAATGGCGACCACACATTTCTATACTTCACGTATGGGCATGGTGCCACAAACCTCTCTGTCACAATAAAAGGAACATACGCAATTCCAGAGTTTCCATCAGCCATAATTCTGCCACTGCTCCTGATTCTCACAATGCTTGCTTTCATCTTAGCAAAGAGAAAAAACCGCAGAACACACTTTCCTATTACCTAATTTATCTGCCAAGCCAATCTTACAAGCTGACTCAACCTTTCTATCCTTCTACTATATACCTGATTACTCTATCGAAGTTCGAGGATAGAGTCAACTTAATAAGTGCTATCAACTTTAACCCTTAAATGCACATAGATTCATTGTTGTAAAAGCTGTTGCAGTGCGAGGCTTAACGATGAGCAAACCTGTTGAACTCGGATCGATTAAAGTTGGCAGTTACGTCTTAATTGAGGGCGAGCCATGTCGCATAGTTGATTACGCAAAGTCCAAGCCTGGAAAACACGGCTCAGCCAAAGCACGAGTAGTTGGCATAGGAGTTTTCGACGGCGTCAAGAGGAGTTTTGTGAAGCCCGTTGACTCACAGGTTGAAGTACCCATAATAGAGAAGCGGAGCGGTCAAGTCATCGCTCTGTTGCCGTCAGCCGTGCAGGTTATGGACTTAGAAACATATGAGGTCTTTGAAACACCTCTACCAGAAGATGAATCAGTGAAAGAGCGCTTGGCCTCAGGCATTGAAGTTGAGTACTGGCGTATACTAGGCAGAGTCAAAATAATGCGCACTAAAGGCTAGAAACCAACCAGAAAGAGAATCTCTCGCTGTTTTCTCACAATTGTTTTAAGTTTTGAGATGCATGCTATAGGCGTGGTGTTAATGCCAAAGTTAGGCAAAATACGCACTCCAATAGTCCTCGTAAATTTTAAGACGTACACTGAAGGCACTGGACAAAAAGCGTTGAAACTCGCCGAAACAGCGGAAAAAGTGAGTTTGGAAACCGACGTGTGCATCGGAGTTGCCCCTCAGTATGTTGACATCGCGCCTATCGTTCAAGCCGTTTCTGTTCCAGTTTTCGCTCAACACATCGACCCCTTCACAGCCGGCAGCTTCACCGGCCATGTTTTACCCGAATCTGTGAAAGAAGCCGGCGCTGTGGGCACATTGATAAACCATTCTGAACGACGCCTAAAACTCGCCGACATAGACTCAGCCATAGCAAGGACGCGAGAGGTTGGTTTAATTTCGGTTGTGTGCTCCAATAATGCCTCAACAAGCGGAGCTGTGGCGGCACTTAAACCAGACATGATTGCGGTTGAGCCCCCAGAATTGATTGGCACGGGTATTTCGGTTTCTAAGGCTAAGCCCGAGGTTGTATCCGACACAGTTGAACTGGTTAAGCGCATCAACCCCGATGCGGTTGTTTTGTGCGGCGCCGGCATAACCGTGGGCGAAGATGTGGCATCAGCGTTGAGATTGGGCACCGAAGGCGTTTTGGTTGCGAGCGGTGTGGTCAAAGCGAAAGACCCATATAGAGTGCTGCTGGAATTTGCTGAAGCTATAACAAAGTCATGAAGGGATTTGAGATTGAAGGTGGAGATCGAGTGTGCCCCTTGCCTGCTTCACAGGGGTTACATGGAAATACTAGAGGCTACGAGTGACGAGACACTTAGGTTTCGAGCCATGTTGGCGCTCACACGCCTGCTAAACAGAGAGTTCAAATCCAACGCGGTTCCGGCGCATTTAGGCACAAAACGAGACCGCCTAGTGAAGAGAATAACGGGCAACGATGACCCATACGCCAAAAAGAAGTGGTTGAGCAACAAACACGCCTTGGAAATTTTGCCCCAAGCAAAACAATTTGTTGCGCGTGAGTCGTCGCCAGAAGCAAGATTCAGAAAGGCTTGCTTGTGCACCATCGTTGGCAACGTCATAGAGTTTGACATACCCGATCATGTGTTCAAGTTCGAAGACCTCACACAGATGATTCGACAAGCCCAAGAAGACTTAGCCGTAGATGAAATATCCAAGATTTTTGACGCAGCGAAAAAGGCGCGAGAGGTTCTTTATCTTACAGACAACGCTGGCGAAATCGCCTTCGACACATTGTTGGTTGGCGAACTAAAAAGATTGGGTGCACGTGTTACAGTAGCGGTTAAGGAAAAACCCATAATCAACGACGCCATCATGCAAGACGCCAAAAACGTAGGCATGCAAGAGGCGGCTGACACTCTGATAACCAACGGAACCGACACTGTTGGACTAATCCTAAGAGAGTGCTCCAAACGGTTCTCATCACTCTATAAGTCCGTGGATCTGGTGGTAGCCAAAGGCATGGGCTACGCCGAAACAATAACAGAAACGAAATTGACAAGACCACACGCCATGCTTTTACGAACGAAGTGTCAACCCGTCGCCAACTATTTCGGCACAATCAAGGGCAAAAACGTTGCCAAACTCCTAACGTAAATGCCACGTGAATCATAGAAGGGTGAAGTAATTGTCGTATTTTTTCACAGTGCCGTGGCATGAAAATGCAAAACTGAAGCAGCTAGTTAGTGCGATTCAAAAAGATGTGGGTTTACAAGCTCTGTGGAAATGTTCAAACGTGATGGCTATTGACCGCATGGGCTACACAGACCACGGTCCAACCCATGTCAAAATAGTTGCCAACTCAGCGCTCAAACTCCTGCGCATTCTGGTGGAGAAAGGTGTTACGCCAAGTATTGTTAAACACTACAACATGAAGAATGAAGACGCAGAAGTAGTGGTTGTTTTAGGCTCGATTTTCCACGACTTGGGCATGGTGGTCACGAGAGACGGACACGAACAATTCGGTGCCTTTCTGGCATTGAGATTCATGGAAAAGCACTTACAACCAATTTACAATGAAGAAGAGAGGAACATAATCTGCTCGGAAGTACTTCACGCAATTGTTTCGCATGAGCGCCCTCGAAAACCGCTCACTGTGGAAGCTGGCATTGTGTGCGTCGCCGACGCTTTAGACATGGAAAAGGGCAGAGCCCGCATACCCTTTGAAGCTGGAAAGATAGACATTCACTCGGTTTCAGCTTTGTCAATTGAGAAAGTGGAAATCACTGAAGGTGCCGAGAAGCCAATCACCATAAAGATTACGATGACTAACCCTGCCGGAGTTTTCCAAATAGATCAATTACTGAAACCCAGAATCGAAAACTCCGGGCTTAAAGACTTCATCCATGTGGTAGCCGAAATAACAGGTGAAAAAGAGAAGAAAATAATCGAAAAACTAGAAATCTAAAAAAAGGCGCGAATATGGAAACTTCTCATGCTGCATGTTCAGAAACGGACTTGCCGAGAATAAACATTGACCAACGCGTCCTCTCAGATTTGGACGCTGCCCTCAAAACAGAATGGCTTGTGACCAACGGTTTAGGCGGCTATGCTTCATCCACAGTTCTCGGAGTTAACACCAGAAAGTATCATGGTCTACTCGTCGCAGCCTTCAACCCGCCCGTTGACCGCCGTGTTCTGCTGAGCAGACTCGAAGAAGAAATCATTGTAAACAATACCACATATTCTTTTGGTGCCAACGAATCCGAAAGAGGCATAGAACCCGAAGGCTACCGACATTTGTATGGTTTTTCTCTCGCTCCGATGCCCACTTTCACATATGCCGCTGATGACCGATTTCGACTCAAGAAGACATTGTTCATGCCCTTTGGAAAAAACGTCACCGTAATCGTTTATGAAGCATCTAACACTGACAAAGACGCCGCTCACATACGCGCAACACCTTTTGTCAACTCCAGACACTTTCACGCAGTCACCGAGAGAAATGCGCCTTGGGAGTTTGCTCAAAAAGAATTCGACAAGGGAGTGATCATTCAGCCAACAAAGGCGCTCTCAATCCTAACTTTGGTTTCAACCGAAGGACACTATAGGATGGGACTAGGCGCATGGACTCAAACATTTTTTAGAGTCGACGCTTCTCGAGGAGAAAGCAGCTTCGACAACAATTTTAAACCAGGTTTCTTTGAATTCGAAGTTGCTCCAAATCAAGCCAAGAGATTCTCAATAATAGCGGTTGCAGGAAAGAACGAAAACGAGGCGAAGAACCTGCTTTCATCCATATACAAAGATTCTAGCAGCCTTGATGCTTTCTACTGTGCAGAGTTGAAACGGCAAAGCGACTTAATCAACAACTTTCACAAGAGATACTCTGATGCCCAGTTGGAAGACTGGCTAAAGTGGCTGATTCTCGCAACCGACACCTTCATTGTAAATCGCGCATCTACCAAAACTAAGTCGGTTATCGCTGGCTACCACTGGTTTGAAGACTGGGGCAGAGACTCCCTCATATCGTTGCCTGGACTAACCCTCGTAACTGAACGATTTGAAGACGCCAAACAAATCCTGTTAACTTTCCAACGTTACTGCCGAGAGGGCGTGGTTCCGAACAGGTTTCCAGACATCGCAGGAGACAAACCAGCCTATAACGCGGTTGACGCCACTTTATGGTATTTCAACGCAGTTTTGCAATACCTAAAATACACAAGCGATTTCGAATTCGTTCAAAAGGCGCTGTGGGACACGCTTGAATCTATAATTGAACATCATGTGAAAGGAACAATATTCAACATCAAAATTGACCAAGACGGCTTAATCATGCACGGTCCACAACTCACGTGGATGGACGCGGCAATAGCGGGCAAACCAGTTACGCCGAGAGAAGGCAAAGCCGTTGAGATTCAAACCTTGTGGTACAACGCCCTGAAAACCATGCAGCTCTTAGCCACGCATTTTGGGCAGAATGAAAGAGCGAGTCGATATCTTTCCATGGCGGATAAGGCAAAGAAAAATTTTGTTGAAAAATTTTGGAACCCGCAGAAAAACTACTTAGCGGATGTGGTGATGAACGATGGACGGCGAGACCATTCTCTCAGACCCAACCAAATCATTGCGATTTCGTTAGACTTTACCATGCTCGACAAGATCGTGGCAGAGAAAATTGTGAACACCGTGTGGGAAAGGCTCTGGGGCGTCTACGGGCTGAAAACACTGTCGAATGATGACCCTCGTTACATGGGTAAATGCGGAGGCGACTGGACGCAAAGAGACCAAGCCTATCACAACGGAACTGTTTGGCCTTGGTTGTTGGGTCCTTTTGTTTCAGCTTTCCTCAAAATCAAGAACTACGAATCAAAATGGCGAAACTTCGCCTTCCAAAACTTCTTGCAACCGCTGTTCAAAGAGGAAATTTTCAGAGCAGGCCTTGGAACAATCAGTGAGATTTTCGACGGGGATCCGCCTCACCAACCCAACGGTTGCGTAGCGCAGGCTTGGAGCGTGGCAGAGCCACTAAGAGCATACTTAGAAGACGTTTTGCTAAGAAGACCAGCATACGAACAACGAATTTTAGCACAACTAACACAGTGACATATATCAGAGCTTGATATTTCTTGCATCAGGGCGCTCACGATTACAGAAGATTGCTATACTTTAATTTAAAGATCAGATACGAATTTATACTCTAATCAATTTATCGCTAAGTGTCTCTTGGGAGAGAAAGCGCTTTGTTCAAAAAAGTGGGCCTCATCAGCCGCGTTGACCGCAAATCAGCCCTACAACTGGCCACAAAAATGATGCGTTACTTAGAAAACAAAGGTTTAGAGGTGATGCTGGAACCTAGACTAGCGAAGCAAATCAACAAGACGAAATTAGCCGTGTCGCTGAACAAAATGAGGACCGATCTAATTATAACCATAGGCGGTGACGGTACCATACTGCGCACCTGTCTCGAATTGTCTAAGCCTGAACTGCCTATTCTAGCAATCAACATGGGCGTGCGCGGCTTCCTAGCTGAAGTTTACCCAAAAGACGCACTCAAAGCCCTAGAAAATAGCCTACAAGGCAAATACCGATTAGAGTCAACCATGAAACTCGCTTCTCATTTAGGCGAGACCAGACTGCCCGACGCCCTAAACGAGGTTTCCATAACATCGGTGTCGCCTGCAAAAATATTATACATGCAATTGTGGAAAGATGGCAAACCTGTGGCCGAGTGCCAAGCTGATGGCGCGGTCATAGCTACACAAGTTGGGTCTACAGGTCATTCACTGTCGGCTGGCGGACCAGTCATAGACCCAAATGTGCGTGCTTTCGTTTTCACACCTATCGCGCCATTAAACGTTTTTCACCCGATTGTGTTTTCAGCAGATTCCACAGTAGATGTAGAGCTTCTTAAACCCAAACGCGCCGTGGTTGTCATTGATGGACATCATCAAGTTGAGGCGACTCCTAAGAGGTCGAAGATAACCGTAACTAGGTCTGAGCATGAATCATCATTTATCAGGTTTAAGGAAGACTTCTACCATCGCTTGAAGGCTAGGCTTCTATTTTCTCGAGGGGGCTACAGCAAAAATGGATAGGAAAGCTATAGTCCTCGACACCTCGGCGTTCATAGCAGGGTTTGACCCACACACAGTAACAAACACAATTTACACCGTTCCAGCCGTAGGACAAGAGCTGACCTCAAATTCACTGCCCTACACACGGTTCAAAGCAGCCATAGAAAGCGGCAAATTACATCTAAAAACGCCAAAAACCGCCTTTGTTAACGAGGTCAAAGAGTCTTCAAAAACAGTTGGCGACATGCTCTTTCTTTCCAGCGTAGATCTGCAGGTTTTGGCGTTGGCACTAGAACTCAAGAACGCTGGAGAAAAGCCCTTGATTGTTACCGACGATTATTCCATTCAGAACGTGGCAAATCAGATCGGCTTGAAGTTTGCGCCTCTTATGACGTTTGGCATACGATATCGTCTAAACTGGATACTGTACTGCCCAGCATGTTACCGCAAGTATCCGTCAGATTACAAACCCAAAGCATGTAAGGTTTGCGGCACAGAACTAAAAAGGAAACCGTTGAAAAAAACCTTGGTGCGAAAACAAATGGCTTGAGCGTGACAGCTTTGATTAAGCGCAAAACCGCATATTTCAAGAAGGCGGGCGAAGAAAATACTGCTACGCTTTTGAAACTCGTGAAAGAATACGCTGAAGCAAGGGGAATAAGAGACATTGTTGTGGCCTCAACTCGAGGCGAGACTGGAGTTGCTGCTTCCAAAGTGTTCAAAGGTTTCAACGTTGTCGTTGTAACCCATCACGCGGGCTTCTCCAAACCAGGCGTGCATGAGTTGACGGAAAAGAGCCGCAAACAGATTCTGGACAATGGAGCCAAGATTTTCACTGGAACTCACGCTCTAAGCAGCGTCGAGAGAGCGGTGAGAAAAAGATTTGGAACCATACAAACCCTCGAACTTATAGCCCACACGTTGAGACTGCTCGGTGAAGGCGCCAAGGTTTGTGTGGAAATTACGTTGATGGCAGCAGACGCTGGACTCATACCCGTAGACAGAGACACCATAGCCATAGCGGGAACAAGCCTAGGCGCAGACACCGCCTTAGTCATAAGACCAGCAAACACCTCACGATTTTTCGACCTAAAGATAAGAGAATTCATAGCTAAGCCAAGATAATCTGACTGTTAAACAGAAGCCTTTCAAGGCTCTTGGAGTTAGAGATTATTTCAAGACGAAAACGTAGTTTTTGCGCTCTGAATTCCGAGAGATAAAAGCAACCACTCCTAGGGATACGAGGAAGGGAGCGGTCAGAAAAACCCGTGTTGGAATGTCCATGGTTAGTGCCAATGCTGAGGCTAAACCGAGTAATACGCCTGTAACCAAACGATTGATGTTGTGGCTTTCTCTCAATCCAAGCTTCTGGGTTGTCCAGTCAATGAACGCTGGCAATGTCAATAGGGCTGCTATAAATACAAAGTAGTTTTCGAAAGTCTTGGCTTTAGAAAGCAGTGAAATTAACGGAAATCCAACTACCAAGCCGATTATGCTGCCTGTGCACCTTGCACAAAGATGCAGTTGGCGAGAGCCTATCTTCAAGTGCAGGCATCTGTGGAGTTTGTCGGCTGTGTGGTGAGATAGGAGAAGAGAGAATACGGCTTTCTTCAAAAATGCTTGTTCAACACTTGTAACTGCTGTTTTCTCGGTTAACAAACCGAACAGTATGAGGATTAAACCTCCAATGCAAAACACGCAATTCAAAAAGGGGATAGGGATAACAGCCAAACAACAAAAAAGTATACCAAAAATCGCATACTCGCTATTTTTATTTTTGGCAAAAACAGCACTCTTAATTCGCTCCATGTCGCCTCTAGGTTTCACCCAACGGTCGCCTTCATAATCAGGTAAATCGCTCAAAGAAGCCAATGAAATATTTGCGAGTTGTTGGAAGCCGTCCTCAACCTCTTGGAGTTTGTGAATATCTGTGGTTCTCATCATTATGCGCCCCTTGCTCAACACAACGCTTCCGCGAATCTGGACGATGGCACCAACATTGAGTGCTTGAGAAATTGACTCTTTTACTTCCACCAGCATGTATGCCCCAGAAGAGTCGGATGTAGTTAGGTAAACACGGCGTAGAGGACTGCAGAACATGTCTATAACACGCACCCTTACAGTGACAAACTGTGAAGCATTGGCTTTCCCTAACTCGCTTAGCAAAACCATGAATTAGTCTCCAAATTACACCGACATAACTAAAAATGGACGTAGGCTAATTAAACTTAACCTGGCTTTCACCGAACACAAACCCATTGCACAGCTTTTTTAACCAACTCAACCACATGGTAGACTTTAGTTCGAACCATGTTTCAAATAGGCAAGAAAACCTTGTGCGTGCGAAATTTCATTGATTATTGCAAAAGAAAAAGAGGGAAGGTAAAATCATATATTTGGGTTTCGCATAACGAGATGCCAAACCAATTTGAAGGTGCTAATAACATTGGAAGAGAAAGAAGGAATTATCAAAAGGCTATACGAAGCGGTCATCGCTTGCGACAAAGACGCAGCAATAAAGACAGCTCAAGAGGTTATTGAAAAAGGCTTGAATCCTGTCGAAGCAATTGAGGAAGGACTATCAAAGGGAGCAGCTACAGTTGGCGAAAAGTTCGATAAACTAGAAATCTTTCTCACAGAGTTAATGATGGCAGCTGACGCCATGAAAGCAGCCCTGGATGTATTGCTTCCCACAGTACCCAAAGAAAAGACCATGAAAAAAGGAACAGTTGTCATTGGCACCGTTAAGGGCGACATACACGACATAGGCAAAAACATTCTAGCGGCTCTGCTCATAGCTAACGGCTTTGAGGTCCACGATTTAGGGACAGATGTCCCCACATCGAAGTTCATTGAAGAAGCGGAAAGAGTTGGAGCTAACATCATCGCGTTATCAGCGCTCATGTCTTCAACCATCGGAGGACAAAAAGACGTTATAGACTACCTAGATGCAATGGGTAAGCGGAAAAAATTCATTGTCATGGTGGGAGGCGGACCCACAACCCAAGAATGGGCTAATGAAATAGGTGCTGATGGATACGCAGAAACCGCCACAGAAGCCATAAAAGTTGCTTTAGAATTGACTTAAGCAAAAAAAGAGGTGGCTTAGACACGGTTACCTTCATGGATGTCATGGAAAAGGCTTTAACAGGAAAACCCTGTCTAGAGCGAGACTATGACATAAAAATATTTTCAACCAAACTAAGAGAAGTAGTAAAAGAATACGACATCAAATGCGACCCAGGAACCCCGGTTCCTTCTGACGACAGCCTAGCAGACGACGTCTTTAAAGCTGCTCTAGATTTCTACTCTGCGGTCGGCACATACTGCACAGATACAGAACGAATAATTAAATTTGACGAAAACGAAATCAAAGAGAGACTGAAAACAGCGCCTACCAAAATCAGTTTCGGAGAAGGCGTAGACGCAGGAACAATGGTTCCAAGAAGACCAGAAGACAAGACGCCGCCATGGCGTTTCGTTGGAGCTGGCGGACTCCCGGTATCCTCTGAAGAAATTTTTCTTAAACTGGTTGAAAGCTACGCGTCAATACCAATTGCTAACTCAATAACCACACCCACTCTAACGAAGGTAAATGGGATGAGAATAAGACCTAACTCACCCTTAGAGATGCTGGGAGCCATAAGAACTGTAGCTCTCGGAAGAGAAGCAATAAGGAGAGTTGGAAGGGCAGGCTTACCAATTCTAAACGGCATCGCGACCGCACAATCAGCAATTGCACTAATCGCTGGACTTCACCCAAATTATGGGCTTAGAAAAACAGATGGATACATGATTTCATCACTTGCTGAACTCAAAACAAATTTTGACTTTCTCAACAGAGCCTGCGGCTTACTATCGCTTGGACTTCCTGTAGCCTCAATCTTTGGACCCATATTCGGCGGCTATTGCGGCGGACCAGAGGGCACAGCGGTAGTAACGGTTGCCTACCACTTAATGGGCGCTCTCGTATATCAGGCTGGATGGCACCTAGCCTTTCCAATTCACATTAGACACATAGCCAGCAGTATACCGGAGTTACTGTGGGTAGCAAGCGTTTACGCCCAAGCAATCAGCAGAAACACCAACTTATTGTCGCTCTATTACAATTACACTGCCGCTGGACCTGGCACAGAGATGTGCCTACACGAATTTGCAGCAGAATTCATAACTGCCGTGACATCAGGCGTCTCCATAGAAACCGGCGGCGTAGGAAAAGCAAGACACGAAGATTACCTGACACCAATAGAGCCACGATTCGCCGCCGAAGTAGCCTACGCATCTGCCGGACTCAAAAGAGAAAACGCCAACGAAATGGTGAAACAACTCCTATCAAAGTACATGGATAAATTTACAAACCCACCACTAGGCGTGAAATACACAGAATGCTGTGACATTAACACTGGAAAAACATCCAGCAAGTATCTAGCCATATATGACAAGGTTAAAAAAGAACTGACAGACCTAGGCTTAATATTCAAGTACTAACAAAATAGAGGACCCTCAAACATCTGACACTAAATTTTTCTGTTTCCTTGCTTGCCGATCGTTCAGGATTTCTTAAAATAATTCTTAATTGAGGGAAACCTGTCCAAGTCTTTGTGTGGAATAATAGCAGCACTGATAAATTCTTGGTTAAAGTCGGGATCGGTTGCGAGCTCAATGTAACGAATCTTGTTTGACAGCATCCCAGCGGTTTCTCTAGCATTGTTTGAGATCAGGGCCATTTTGGCGCCGGTTATAGCTGTGTTGCCAACGAAGGTTATTTTCTCTGTGGGTACATCTGGCACTAACCCAATGAACTTTGCGTTTTCAGGGTTGATGTAGCTTCCAAACGCGCCTGCAATAAAAACTCGGTCGAGATCCTCTCTTTTCACGTTCTTTCTCTTCATTAGAATGGTGCACCCAGTGAATATGGCTGCTTTTGCCAGCTGTATCTCATTAATGTCTTTTTGTGTGACTGTGATTTCTTTTCCTGTTTTGGTTTCTTTTTCCCATGCTAGAACGAATTCCCAACCATTATTAGTTGCTCTTAATCGCGGCGTTTTTATATCACGGTTGAATCTTCCATGGTTATTTATGATACCGTTTTTTAACATTTCAGCCGTAACGTCGACCATGGCGGAACCGCAAAGTCCAACGGGTTTTTCACCGCCTATTGTTTCACACTCAACCTCGTACGAGTGTAAGTTGATGCGGACTTTTTCAATCGCTCCTGTCACAGCCTTCATTCCGTGTTTGATGTGGGCGCCTTCAAAAGCGGGTCCTGAGGCGCAGGAGCAGGATAGGATATCGTCTGCGTTGCCGACAAAAACCTCAGTGTTTGTTCCAATGTCTAACAGGAGGGAAAGTTCCTTGGATTCATAGATCCCGCTGGCTAAGACGTCTCCGACAGCGTCTGCACCCACAAAGCCAGCTATGACAGATAAAACGTGGAGAACACCGTTTGGATGCATTTTGATGTTTAATTCTCTAGCGTTTACGTTTACTGATCTTCTTATAGCTGGTGCGAATGGTGAGAGCGCCACATATTTTGGTTGGATGCCCAGCAAAAAGTGGTGCATGGCGGTGTTTCCAACAACCGTGGCTTCATAAAGATTATCCGGATCAACATTGGCTTCGGTGCATGCGTCTTCTATGGCTGCGTTTATTCCTTCTATTGCCAGTTTTTGTAACAGGCTCAGTTTTTCGTCATTAGTTATGGCAAATGTGATTCGTGACATGATGTCTTCGCCGTATACTAATTGAGGGTTTTCAATTGATCCCATGCCCAAGGTTTTGCCAGTGATTAAGTCAACAACGTAGACCACTATTTTGGATGTGCCAATGTCCACAGCTAACCCATAGAGTTTGTTTGAGGTGTCTCTTTCTTCAACCGAGATAATTTTGCTAAAACCCCAAATTACGGCTGTGATGTCCCAATCTGCTCTGCGAAGTATGTTGGGTAACTCCTTTAGGAGTTCATGATCAATTTCTAAGCGTTGAGGATTGTGCGCATCATTGAGGCCGTCTAGAAGTCTTTCAAAATCGGGCCTAACATCGGATAATGTGGGTTTCGGCAAGACTACGTGAAACTTCTTGACTGTGGAATTTATTGGTACAGGCCTTTCAAAGCCAATGATTTGGATTTTACGCGCTCCGATTCTGCTTTCTGGTGGAATCACCACCACAACATTTTTCCTAACGCCGACTTGGCAAGCCAATCTATAGTCTGAGTCTATTTCAGCTGAAGATAGATGCTTTGATTCTGCTGGGGTTACCTCGGTTAGAGCACTTTTATCTTTAACAACAATCCTGCATTTGCCACAGGTTCCCTTCGCTCCACATTCGGATCTGATACTCACACCGGCCTCGCTTGCCGCCTGAAATATGGTTGTTCCAGAAGCTACTCTTACCTTGCTTCCCTCAGGTTCAAATGTTACTAGGATGTCGCTGACCATTTTCAGTCTTCACGGATTCATGATTCAAACGATTACTTATCTTTTGCTTATAGCATGGTATTTAAAGCTAAGTAGCGTTCCGAGCCGCAACCCTGCAATCAACGCAACGTTAATTAAATCGATATAGCCTATAGCAATGAAATTTGAGGGTTGATGGAATTGAGTCGAAGGGAAAAAAGAAGGGAAAAGGGCGCCCCGATGCCCGCTGCCAGCGCTGGGCTGCTTCGCTTCTTTGAAGAAGAAACTCAAGGCATAAAGGTGCGCCCAGAGTTAGTGGTAATTCTCGCTGCGTCACTAATATTGGCAGCTATCCTCGCGAAAATCTTCTTTCCAATAGGCTGAAACGCTTTGTAACTGTTTTCTAGAATATTCTTATATTTCTCTTCTCCAGTAATTTCTGTGGTGCAAGGAACAACGCCTTCAGCGACATCTCTTCCTCTCACTCTCCGCCTCCTTAAAATTCGTTCCTGCACCAACGTAACAATAAAAAATGTTCTTCTTGAGCCATGAATAAGACATACAATTACACGGCAGAAAAACAGAATTATTTAACTTTATGGAGAACCTCGATGCGCTGAACATTTTTCAGATTGATGAATATCTCGCTTCGGTTCTCTTTAGCAACTACCTGTGGAATTGGCTGCGCTATTGTCGCCCTCATGATAACGGCGTCGGCGTTGGAGAGCCATATTCCAGGCGGATCGTATGTGACAGCGGTCAATACACCTTCAAAACCGTAGGAGGGGTCTAAAATAGCCAAAACCTTGCGGCCCACGCTTTTCTCAAGCATGTGAAAAATGGTTGGAGGAGGACCGCCACTTTCCGACATGTTTATCAGCAGAATCATTAGTATGGGGTCTCTAGCATAAAACTCTTCCCATCGATGGTAGACCTACACAATTGCGTTGACACAAAGTTTGAAGACTTCTGGCCAACGTTAACATGAGGTTTATGCTTTCAGGTTTTTACGTTTTCCAACAATAATAGTACCGTTTTTGTGGTAGATCTTACCATAAATTAGTGTAAATCTTGTCTGAGAGAGTCACATTTGGCGTAAGTCCAGTAACCTTTTTGAACCTCTTCAATGTTATGACTAAGAACCCTAAAAACAGGAGCATGAACCTTGGTTGCAAACCACTCCATGAACGACTACATCGACAAAGCAGTTAAGCGCTATTCGTCACTGTTCACACTGCCATCCTATAGAGTATTGTTGATGTACCTATTTGTAACATGTTTGTTCAACGGAACACTAATAGTTCTGACATTGCAATCTTTGTCGCATTACTCAGTAGTTCTAGGCCTGGCTCTGGGAGCAATTCTCTTCGTTTTGACTGTAGCGTCTGATTATGCCATTATTTTTAGCAGCAGAAAGAGAGATCCAGTTTTCAACATGAGGCGATACTCCGCGTTGTCTCTTTACACTCTCCTATTCTGGCTTGTCTTCACTCTTGTTGGCGCCATTATTAATCTTCTCTATTCTGGTCTGTGGTTCAAATTTTTTGTAATTGGTTTTTGTGTCACACTAGTGCTTCGTCTGCTAGTGCTTTCAGCTGTGTCGTTCGCTGGAGTTGGAAGAGTCGCTGTTTATGCTTTCGTGCTGCCTGTTTTATACACTATTCCAGTTGTTTCCATAGCGCCTGCCATAGGCGCATTTCGTTTAGATGTCTCTCTTTTGACGTTCTTTATACTTTCCGTAGCTGTCACGCTAACCGCTATGTTTCTGTACATGTTTTCTATAAACCACATTGGCATAGAAATCCTCGGGGTTAAATCCTTCTCTGTTCTGAAGGCTTTCATAGCTAGCTGGACTGAGGATCTAACCACGCCATTTGAACAGCTCTTTGACAGATTTGGTCAAGAGCAAGATATACGGCTGGCGGCACTTTTATTCCGGAACGCTGAAGGGATGATTAAAGCTATGATAATTGTTCCAGCGTTTCATCCTGGACCCTTTAAAAATGTTGGCAGCAGCGCACTCCCATACGCCATACAAACAGCGCTTGAAAATAAACTCAGCCATTGTGTTGTTTCGGTTCCGCATGGGTTATCTGGACACAACCTTGACCTTGCCACTCAGGCTGAGAATCGATTGGTACTTGACAGAGCGCTCGCACTAAGTGACGTTTCTGATTATGGCTCGCTTGGCACACCATTTGTGCGTGTTAAAAGAAACGGGGCTAGTGTGGGTTGCCAAGTGTTTAATGGCTGTGCCCTCGTAACGTTAACCCTGGCACCGGAGACCATGGAAGATCTACCCCCAGAATTGAACGCTTTCATTGTTGACGCGACTGAAAAATACGGGTTTTCAAGCGCCATTGTCATTGACGCCCATAACAGCATACAAGGACCTTTTAAAATCAATGAAGCAATAAAACCCTTACAAGACGCGACTGTGGAGAATTTACAAAACGTGTCCAAACAACTTCCCATCAACTTTCAAATCGGAACTGCAAGGGTGATACCCAAAGAGTTTGGTTTGCGTGAGGGAATGGGCCCAGGCGGAATAGCCGCACTTGTGGTAAGAGTTGGCAACCAAACAACAGCCTACATAACAATCGACGGTAACAACATGATCTCTGGATTGCGCGAAAAAATTCTTTCAGCGCTCACAGAAATCGGCGTTAATGAAGGTGAAGTCCTCACCACAGACACACATGCGGTGAATGCGGTTGTTTTAAACGTTCGTGGCTATCACCCAATTGGCGAAGTTATGAATCAAGAACAGCTTATAGAAAATGTAAAACAGGCTGTGAATGCAGCATTAAAAAATTTGGAACCAGCAGAGGTCGGGTGGAAAATAGAAACGGTTCCAAATGTCAAAGTGTTTGGTGAAAAGCAGATAGAAGCCATGTGTATGCTCGCCGAAAAATCGGCTAGGCGAGCTAAGAAGCTGGCGCTTTTAATTTTTCCTCTAGTCGGCGCAATTCTAGCAGGTTTGTTCCTCTTTCTGTAAGTCTAAAAAAGCTAACACCTATATTAGTGAAATTGTAATTTCATTCCTCTATTCGAGGTCTGATTGATGCTTAAGGAAATTCGGATTCACGGTCGTGGCGGGCAAGGCGGCGTTACAGCAGCTGAACTTTTGGCTAAGGCTGCCTTCAAAGAGGGCAAGTGGGTGCAGGCGTTTCCATTTTTCGGCGCTGAGAGACGCGGTGCACCCGTAAAAGCCTTTGCGCGAATTTCCGACGAGCCAATTCTTGTGCGCACTCAAGTGTACAATCCAGACTACGTGATGGTGCTAGATGCCTCGCTTCTCGGAGTGGTTGACGTTTCCGAGGGGCTCAAAAGCGACGGCACCATAATCATAAACACCAGAAAGAAACCTGAAGAAATCGGCATCAAAAATTATCGCATCACAACGGTAGATGCCACAGGCATAGCCCTAGAACTCCAATTGTTAGTTGCTGGGATGCCTGTTCTAAACACGCCCATGCTGGGAGCCTTCGCCAAGACAACAGAGGAAATCAAATTGAACAGCGTAGTTGAGGCCATAAAAGAAGCGTGGCCGGGCGCGGCTGGAGAAAAAAACGCCAAAGCAGCCGCATTGGCTTATGAGCGACTCATTGAAAGGTGATAACTCAATGACTTTCCTCAAGGAACGAGACAACATTAAAGAAAAGACAAAAACAGATGCTGAATTTCTGCCAATACCAATCATCACTAAGCCAGCAACAACTCTGCAAAACAAAACCGGAGGCTGGAGATCCTTCAAACCCATCTTAAACGAAGACAAATGCACCGGATGCCTAACATGCTGGGTGCTGTGTCCAGACTCTAGCATAAAGAGAGTGAAACTCGACAAACGATTCAAGGTTGCCATCAACTATGACTACTGCAAGGGCTGTGGAATATGTGCAACTGAATGTCCTGTAAACGCCATATCAATGGAGCGGGAGGGTTCATAAATGGGCGAGAAGCACGTTGTGAGTGGAAACATCGCAGCAGCTTATGGAGCCAAGTTATGCCGACCCAGCGTTGTGTCTGCATATCCGATAACCCCTCAAACAACCATTGTTGAAAAAATTGCGGACTTCGTGAACAATGGAGAAATGGACTGCGAATATATACGGGTCGAATCTGAACATTCAGCGCTTTCAGCGTGTTTTGGTGCAGAGGCCGCTGGTGTAAGGACTTTTACGGCTACAAGCAGTCAAGGCTTGGCCCTGATGCACGAAATATTGTATGGGTGCTCGGGTGCTCGCCTGCCAATCAATATGGCAATTGTCAACAGAACATTAGCTGCTCCAATAAACATTATGGCTGAGTGGAACGATGCAATGCCTGAAAGAGATTCTGGCTGGCTGATTCAGTGGTGCGAATCTGGACAAGAAGTTTTGGACACAATTATTATGAATTATCGTGTAGGCGAGGACAAACAAGTTCTATTACCCCAGTTCTGTTGTATGGATGCCTTCATCTTGAGCCACACTTACGAGCCTGTGGACATCCCGCTGCAAAAAGAGGTGGACGATTTTCTGCCTCCACTCGAACTTGAATATATTTTAGATGTAAACAAGCCGATTTGTATCCACCCCTTGTGTGACGACCGATACACGCCTGAATTTCGCTGGGGTCAAGAAAAAGCGATGCAGAATGCTCGCCAAACAATTTTGAAAGTTGGTGAGGAATTCTATGAAAAATTCGGTAGAAGATATGGCAACGGATTACTGGAGGAGTACAAAATGGATGGCGCCGAAGTTGCGCTGGTAACAATGGGAGCCAACGTGAGCACGGCGAGAATAGTGGTTGACGAGATGAGGAAGCGCAAAATCGCAGTTGGCTTGATAAAAGTCAAGTCGTTCAGACCATTTCCAATAGCAGAACTGCGAGAGACGGCGAAAAAAGTTAGCGTTATAGGCGTACTTGAAAGATGCGCCTCTTTCGGAATGGGAGGCCCTCTATACACGGATCTGAGAAGCGCAATTTACGGCTTAAAAAGTCAACCCTTGGCCATTGGCTTCGTTGCAGGATTGGGTGGGAGAGACATAAACAAGAATACGGTTGAACGCTGTTACGAAGTAATGTTAGAAACCGCAAAAACTGGTAAGGTCCCATCGAACTTTGTTCAAAACGGCGAATTGTATTACAATCACATTGACGCTAGGAAGGAGTGAAAAGTATGTCGGAAAAGATTCCCATAAACATAATCGAGTTGCCTGAAACCGAATACTTTGAGAGTGGACACACAGCCTGCGCTGGTTGTGGAGGAGCCTTGGCGGTTCGGCAGGCCATGAAGATATTGGGTGACAAAACCATTGTTTACACTCCTGCCTGTTGTCTTCTTGTTTTCGGCTCTACTTATCCACTCAACGCTTGGCGGACACCTTTCTTTCAATGCGCCTTTGAAAACAGTGCGGCGGTTGCCGCGGGTGTTGCGGCAGCCCTCAAACGCAAGGGGATAAACGATGTGAACGCCGTTGTTTTTGCAGGTGACGGTGGAACCGTGGACATCGGCTTACAAGCCATATCTGGTGCTGCGGAAAGAAATGACAACGTTCTTTACATTTGCTACGATAACGAAGCCTATGGAAACACTGGCATGCAACGAAGCGGCGCAACCCCTTTCGGCGCTTGGACAACCACAACTCCGGTGGGTACAATAATAAAGGGTAAAACAGAACACAAGAAAGACTTTCCAAGAATAATGATATCTCACAGCATTCCCTACGTTGCCACTGCCACTGTGGCTTTTTGGCGAGACTACATGCAAAAGGTGGCTAGGGCAAAAGACATGCGAGGTTTTCGTTACCTGCATGTTCTTTCACCCTGTCCAGTTGGCTGGCGGGCTTCAACTGGAGATACTATAAAGCTGTCTAGGCTCGCTGTTGAAACAGGACTGTGGATTCTATACGAATGCGACCACGGCGCCTTCCGTTTCACGGGTCCAAGCCGACTTATAGCCGAAGGAATGAAACAACGTAAGCCAGTTAAGGAATATCTGCAGTTGCAGGGAAGATTCCGCCATCTCACGGACAAGGACATTGCCCTAATTCAAGAGTGGATAGACAAAAACTGGCAAGAATACAGCAAATTTGCTGCGTCTACTAAAGGATGAGCACAGATTCTGTTGATTTAGCTCAAATCATCCAGCACTGCACGCGTTTAAAACCTAATGCAAACGTCCTTTGAGGAAACTCTCTGAAACCGCAGATATTTTGGCTAGGATGCCCTCTAAATACGTTAATTAGATCAAGCATTATTGATAAAACATGGGAAAATTTAAGAAGCTATAACTAAATGTATAATCAGCAATGCGTCATGAGATACAATGCTGGATGGAAAAATATGGCAACGCCAGAGAAACAGGAAAAACCTGCAAAGACTGAAAAACCCGAAGCACCCAAAGAGCCTGTTAGAAGAGCTGAAGGGAACGTTGTCTTCATAGGAAAAAAGCCGATCATGAACTACGTTATCGCCTGCTTAACGTTCTTCAACGCTGGGGAAAAAGAAGTTTGTGTCAAAGCCAGAGGAAGAACAATAAGCAGAGCGGTTGATACCATGGAGTTGCTTCGCCGAGCTTTCGTAAAAGATTTGGTTCTAAAAGAAATAAAAATCGGCACCGAAGAGGTAACACGAGAAACAGGCAGAAAATCTAATGTATCCACAATAGAGATAACGGTGTCCAAAACAGAACCCGCTTGACCTTCTCCAACAACAATAAGTTGCCAATGCGTATCGAGTCTTCTCTTTACTTAATTGTCTCTGTGCTTTGTTTCTTTAGCGGGTCTTTTGAACAAGGATAGAAACGCCTATAAAACGCCTCACTCCTAATGGAATATTCTTCTCAAGGTGACCGAACATGGGCGATTATCCCAAAATCGTTGTGCGACCCCCTGGACCCAAAGCCCGCGAGCTCATCAAAAGAGATGAAAGAGTCATTTCCCAGTCGTTTGTGCGGTTTTATCCCCTTGCTATTGACATCGGAAAAGACTGCATCGTGCGTGATGTCGACGGCAACGAATACATTGACCTTAACTCTGGACTTGTCTGCTTAAACGTTGGGCACAACCATCCTAAGGTTGTAGAAGCAATCAAGAAACAATGTGACCACTACCTTCACTATTCTATCACCGACTTCATGTATAGAGAAGTTGTGGATTTGGCGGAAAAACTGTGTGAAATCACTCCTGGTAATTGGGAAAAAAAGGTTTACTTTGGAAACAGCGGTGCGGAAGCTATTGAAGGCGTCGCCAAGGCTGCGCGATGGCATACTCGGCGACAGTTGTTTATCGCCTTTATCAGTGCTTTCCACGGCAGAACGCTAGGTGCTCTTTCCTTCACAGCCAGCAAGCCTGTTCAACGTCGACATTTCTTTCCATTGGTTCCCGGCGTCACCCATGTGCCTTATCCTTATTGTTATCGCTGCCCGTATAAGTTGACATATCCAGATTGCGACTATTGGTGTGTCAACTTCATCGACGAGTATGTCTTACAGAAGTATGTTCCGCCTGAAGATGTTGCAGCCTTTGTTTTTGAGCCCATCCAGGGGGAGGGCGGCTACGTGGTCCCTCCGCCTGAATATTTTCAGCGCCTGAAGAAACTGGCCGACAAATATGGCATATTGCTCATAGACGACGAGATTCAAGCTGGCATGGGCAGAACAGGCAAGTGGTGCGCCATAGGACACTGGAAGGTTGAACCCGACATAGTTTGCCTAGCTAAATCAATAGCGTCTGGATTGCCCCTGAGCGCAATCGTCGCTCGAGCAAAAGTTTTGGACTGGGAAGGCGGTTCTCACGCCTCAACATTCGGCGGAAATCCAGTTGCCTGCGCCGCTTCGTTGGCTGTCCTAGACGTGATCAAGAATGAACGCCTGATGGAGAACGCTGTTAAACAGGGCAATTACATTATGAAGCGTTTTAACGAGGTCAAAGAAGAAATCGAAATACTCGGCGATGTGCGGGGCAAGGGTCTGATGATAGGTGCTGAAATAGTTGAAAACAAGAAAACAAAGGCTTACGCTCCTAAAGAAGTAGAAGAGATAATAATGCGAAGCTGGAAACGCGGCGTAGTGGTCATAACGTGCGGCAAATCAACAATCAGAATAGCGCCACCATTAACAATAACGAAAGAACTCGTTGACCCAGCCCTAGACATTCTAATAGACACGATGAAAGAAGTGGAAAAAGAAAAGTAAGCCTAAACTCTCATTCTCTATTCTTTTTTCTTGAGCTGAGCATAGGATCCATAGCTGACTATGATAATCTTCCTCAGACGCGTAATCTTGATCACAATAGACACAGCCATACCAATTTTCATTCTGTAAATTCCGATGGATATAGTTGAATATGTGTGCGCAACTTCGATAAATCCGCTGTCCAAAAGAGTTAAGCCGTCAATTGGCGGCGTGCACCTTAAAAGTTGGTGGAGACAATTATAGCTAAATTAAAAATAAGAGGGAGAACCGATGGAAGTGAGTTTACTGGCACCATGTAACTATTACTGCGGTAACTGTGCCTTGTATAAAAGGAACAAATGTTTGGGGTGCGCACAAGAAAGCGAAAAAGCTCAAGCCCAAGGAAAAGTGTTCTGTGAAACCTACCTATGCGCCCAAGACAAGAAACTAATTACATGTTCTGACTGCAAAAGTTACCCGTGCGAAAAATACGATACAGGAATTTTTGCTGCGAGTTTCATTAAATGGATTAGAGAAAAATTGAACGAACCACAATAGCGCATCTAAAAGGGGTATGAGCCCAATGCCTTCAATCACACCTTTTTGCTTTTAAGACCCTGGCTTCGAAGCAATTTCCACGGTTGTTTGTGTACGCGAAACCAGTTCCAGTAGATTTGAGAATCCTTTTCTGGCGTAAATATTTGACACCTTTATTCGCGCCCCAATTGTCAAGTCTCTTGCGGTTTCTACCAGTTGGCGCCAGAGGGAAATTCTAATCTTACCAGTTTCGTCGGATATGTCAAAGGATGCAACCAACACTTTTTCATTGCGTGACGTAACCACTTCTCGTATGGTAGGCGTCGTTGCAACCATTGCTTCGATTGTAAAGGGTCCACCTTCATTTCGAATGTCGGCTATGTTGCATTTTTCCTTCTTTACAGGGCTCTCTCTCACTGGAGGAAGAGAAGGAAGAGGTGGAAGACCTACACTTTCTGACGTAGCAGGATTTATTGTTAAGTTTCCTTTTTCTCCCAAGTTTATCTCGGTTTTTCCGAGACGCTGTCTCGTGTAAGCGTGTTCAATCAAGACAACGTCTCCCACGTTAATTTGTATAGCTGCTTCCGCCTTTTCATTCCACAGGCTGAGTTGAACCGTGCCAGTCGCATCCATCAAATGAACCGTTGCAACTTTGCCAGTGTCGCCACTTGGGCGCTTGAACTCCCTCACAGCTTCGATTCTGGTGACTCGCGCCATAACATTTACGTCGCGCATGCTGGACTTCAAATCGCCTATCTTGATGAGCCCCGAGGGATGAACTGGAAGCGAGATTTCATGCTCAGCGAGTTTCTCGATTTGTGTGGTGCCTTCAACATGCAACTCAAGTCCGCCACTGAGTGGTTCTTTAACCCTTGCGTCCATAATTCGCAGGTAACCGCCTTTTTCCACGTCACCTAGGTAATCTACCTTTTCATTCCAAAACACAACCGTAGTCTCGCCTGTCTCGTCCTTTAGTCTTAATCGTCTCACCTTGCCCACGGTGCCTTCTTGCCTCTTAAACTCTGATGCAGGGTAAACATCGTGCACCAAGCCCATAACACTAGCCCTCTTGCTCTCACTGGTTAAGTTTCCAATTTTGTCTATAAAATCGGCAACTTGGGGGTAGTCTGTTTCTCCAGCGTCTGGAGGCGCAATCTGAACCTCGCCGCGCTGTCCTACATGCAACTCAAGTTTGCCGTCTAGACCTTCGCGCACGTATCCATGAGAAACCTTGATTATTTGCCCTGAACGAATTTTTCTATCCTCAACCAAACCGATTTTGTCGTTCCACAAAACCAAACGTAATGTGCCAGTTTTGTCGGCGAGTACTAAACGAGCGACTTTGCCCTCAGTCAAATCAGAGCGAGCAAATGTTTGAACTGGGTAGACAGCTATTACGCGCCCAATAAAAGTCACATCATTCAAGCCTGAAACTAAGTCTTTGATGCTAATTACCTCTCGTAAAGGCGTTTCTTCGGTTGAAATTTCAACTCCTAACTCCGTAGCCACTATGCGGGCTGCTACTTCGTCGAGGAAGTAATCTTCAGCCGAGCGCTTCTTCTCATAAATCTTCTTGAGAACGTCTTCTCTGGACAAATCACGTCTAGCCATTAGAATGTGCTGAATAATCTGTTCCAAATTCACTTTTGGCGCCTATCATAATTCGCCGTCAAGCTTTATTAAATCTGTTTGCAGTGATTTGATTGAAGAAGGCGAAGCCTGTGAACGACGTGTTGCTTTGGAACATCGGCTTAATACTGGTTCTCGCTGGATTCGCCATCTCGCTCTTAGCAGTTTTACTTTTAGTCGCGTTAAGCACCAGGGGCAAAGGAAAGATTAAAGGTGGAGGCGCCATCATAATAGGACCTATCCCAATAATCTTCGGCACAGACAAACAATCAGTGAAGGTAATTCTTATACTGTCTATAGTTCTGGTTACATTATTGATAGTTTGGATGCTTTTTTCCAACTATATTTTAAAATGAGCGGAGGAAACAGCACATGGCAACTGTGGAAGAAGACCTATCAGCTCCAACGTCGACACTTCCATTGAAAATGTTTCTTTTAGGTTTCTTGCTGATGTTTCTAGGAGTAATTATAATCATGATCGCAGCTTTTCTTAGGAGTGATGTAACCGCAAGTGGCGGCGCCGTCATAATAGTTGGTCCAATTCCCATAATTTTAGGAGCTGGTCCCTACGCCATCCTGGCAGTTGTGTTGGCTATAATCCTAACAATTATCAGTTTAATTGTGTTTTTCTGGCTACGCAGAAAGACTTTCCAAAGATCAGGCTGCAGGCTTAGGCTTCGGTTTTTCTGTGGGTGGCGCTTCTTCTCTGGCAAAGATCATGTATAAGAAAGCTAAAATGATAATGAAGAAGGTAGTGACCATTAGGATTGTGACTATCACGGTTTCATAGAAGATTGCTACATCCATGCTGAACTCACTTTCCTTCAATATTTGGATGAACGAAACTATTTAAGGAGTACCTTCCTCACTCTGAACCGCCCGCTTCTTGGGCGTTCTCTCTTCAGGTGCTTTCCACTCCTTAATTAGAATATCGAAAAATCTGTCGTCGTCCTCGAAAAGGTCGAATTGTCCAGTTGCCTCTGACAACTTCTGGGCAATAATGTGATAACAAACGTGACCTCGGTGGAAGAGAAAATAAAAGTCACTGCATGAACAATAATCGGCTGCAGGCATAACCAAATAATCTCGTTGCTTGCCCACAACTATCCAAACAATTCTGCCACTTGGCTGGAAAACATATTTCTTGACCCTGCTCTCTTTTAGCGCCTCCAAAGCCTTAGTTAGGCGTTGGCCAAAGGCTGCTAACAGCTGGGCAACATGGTCTTCAGAAACTTGACCCACTGCTCTTACATCTCTGCAAACGTTTTCCAGTGTGCGAGCTTCATTCAATTTTTTCATTAGGACGCTCTCATTTACCAACTATACTCTCTGCAACCGTCCTACCCAGTTTTCGACACTTTTCTAGGGTGGCTTCGCTTGGCGTGTACAACACTGTTAGTCCAGGAGACACTATCTTCATGCCAAACCTGTTCTTCAATATTTCAAGGATGAGTTCAGGAGCCTCACCACTCCAACCGTAAGAGCCGAAAGCTGCACCGACTTTGTCCTTAAGCTGAACATTGGCTCGCGCCGCCTCCTCCAACATCTGTTTAACGGGCAAGGTCATGTCATGATAATACGTGGGTGAACCAAAAATTATGGCTGAAACCTCAGCGAGTTCTTCTGGACGCGCATAATATTTCAGCTCAACCTCTACGCCCGCCACTAAACGAGCTCCTTCAGCAACAGCCTCAGCCATCTTTTCAGTGTTGCCCGTCTGACTATCATAGAGTATCAACAGCTTCGCCATCTTGTGAATTCTCCTACCCTTCTCTTTTTATGAATTCACAATCTTTAAGATTACTGTTTTCCAAGACCACAAAAGACAGGACTTGTCTACTCAAAGATGCCCCATCCGTCAACTATCATCAATCCAAAACACACCATAAAACCCATTAAATCACTCTCACATCACCCACAAAACACCAACACCAAACAGTTACTAAAACAACCAAAAACAAACAAAAGTCACCAAATTCACACTACACCAACCACAGTCAAGAAGGTTAAGAATAAAAGTAACCATTGTTACATGTCTATGCAAAAACATGAACAAATGGATGCTCAAGCCATGTCTCCTCACAAACTGCGAAAAACCCGAAAACGCCGCGGCTCTCGAACCATGGGTTGGGGACAAATAGGGCAACACAGAAAACACAGCCAAAAAGGCGGAAGAAAAGTCGGACGCCACAAACACCTATGGACATACGTTCTAAAATACGAACCAGACTATTTTGGAAGAAAAGGCTTCACTTCACCCCAGAGTCTAAAATCAAAAACAAATGCAATCAACATCGGCCAACTCGATGAACTGGCTGACAAACTAACCTTAGAAAAGCGATTGGAAAAGAAAAGAGGAAAAGCTTTCATCGACTTGACCCAATTCGGATACCATAAGCTCTTAGCCACCGGCAAAATCACCAAACCCATCCTAGTTAAAGTGGAATCATACTCCCAAGGTGCAGCCAAAAAAATCGAGGAGGCTGGCGGGCAGATCCTAAGTGAAAAAACAAAGGAAGAAACCATAGAGACAGCGCCTAAAGATTAATTACCATCCGTTATGATTTGCCTTAACGACAAAATCGAAAAGGAAGAATCCATCGCATGGCTGGACGATTCCTCTCAGTGTTCAAGCCCATTTCGAGGATAACACCTGAAGTGAGCCCACCAAAGCGCAAAATTGGGTTCAACGAGAAGCTCTTCTGGACTGGCTTGGCGCTGGCCTTATATCTAGTCATGGCCGAAGTGCCACTTTACGGTGTGCCACCGACAGAACAAGGCGATCCATTTCTGTATTTACGTGTTATCTTCGCCTCTCACCGCGGCTCTCTCATGGAACTAGGCATTGGACCCATCGTTACAGCTGGACTCATCCTTCAATTGTTAGCCGGCTCAGGAATGATTCAGTGTGACATGGCTAACCCAGACGACAGAATGCTTTTCACCACAGCCAGCAAGTGGTTTTCAATTATTCTTATAGGGGTTCAAGCGTCCGCCTACATAATCGGCGGCGTCTACGGAACACTAGACCCACGAGCTTCTGTGTTTGTGTTTTCTCAACTGGTGGTTGCAGGGGTAATACTCATGCTGCTCGATGAATTAATACAGAAGGGTTGGGGAATAGGAAGCGGAATCAGCCTCTTCATCCTCGCTGGTGTAGCTCAAAGTATCCTATGGGAAAGTTTGTCACCTGCTCCGTCACTTGTCGGGCCGCCGGAATCTCTAAGAGGCTACGGGGCCATAGTTGCTTTGATTCAGGCGTTAATGCAAGGTACATTTACCACACAATATCTGTACGATCGATATGGAACAAACTTGCCAACAATACTTGGATTAATCACCACAATCGCCGTTTTCCTAGTAGTAATTTATGTCGAAGGCGTGCGCGTTGAACTGCCAATATCCTACGCGGGATATAGAGGCTATAGGGGCCGATATCCAATCAAACTCTTATACGTGTCCAACCTCCCAGTGATTTTCGCCTCAGCGCTTTTCGCCAACATCTACTTCATATCTCAACTCGTATGGAGTAACTACAATAGAAACAACATGAACCCTTGGCTCAGTTTGCTCGGTACATATATCATACCCACAGGGCAAGGCAGCAGCCCTGTGCCAAACGGTGGCTTGGTGTACTATGTTATTTCACCGAGAAGCATACCCGACTTGCTAAAAGACCCCACTAGAGCCCTAGTTTACACTGGCATCTTAGTTGGCTTCTCTATTGTCTTCTCTCTCACATGGCTTGAGGTCGGCGGGTTAGGACCAGCCACGGTAGCCAAACAACTCGTGGATGCAGGTATGCAGATTCCAGGATTTAGAAGGTCAGAAAAACCTATAGAGCAAGTTTTGAAACGCTACATTCCAACCGTGACAATCTTAGGCGGTGCCCTCGTTGGTTTTATCGCATCAGTAGCCGACTTCTTCGGAGTTTTTGGAACAGGAATGGGTGTCCTTCTATCTGTAGGCATACTCTATCAATATTACCAGCTCCTAGTGCAAGAGCGCATCTCCGAAATGTATCCAGCCCTGCGGCGTTTCTTCGGAGGCTAATCAAGGCAGTGGGTGAGTTAGAACCATGGCGCCCTTCTTGGATTTCTTGCAGCCTATAGTCAGCATCGGATTAGTTTCTATGTTCGTTTCGTTTGTTATTACGCTTAGCACCCGCCTCCTCACAAAAAAGGAGCAAATGGAAGCTTGGAGGAAGGAATTATCTAGGTTGCAGGCTGAAATAAATAAGTTAAGACGCTCCAACGATAAAAAATCCCTCGAAAAGCTGAAAAAATTGCAAACGCAGATGTTAGCCATTCAGTCTAAAGTGTCTATGCAATCGCTGAAAGTGATGCCTATCTCCCTAGGGGTATACTTTATCATTTGGTGGCTAATTTTGGTTCCTTCCTACGCGCAGGTGGGGCCTGTGGCTTTTCTTCCATGGCTTGGTCAACCGCTTGAATTAGGGCTTTTCGAATGGTATTTCCTCTGTTCCATTTTGTTTGGAACCCTTTTTAACAAAGTCTTCGGCTTAGGGATGGGAGGTGACTGAACATATGCCTAAACCTTCTCAGCGAACCAGAAGCAGAAGACGCAATCTTTTGAAACTGCCTGGAAGCCGTGTCACCGTTCACTATAACCGTGAAAAGATTGGTGCACCTCTTTGTGCTCGTTGTGGGCGACCGCTACTCGGAGTTCCAAGGCTGACTTCATCCAAACTGCGAAACCTCAATGCCAGCAGGAGGAGAATACAGCGCATTTATGGCGGTCAGCTTTGTCACACTTGCCTTCAAGAAGGGTTGAAACAGACGGTTCGGAGTGGCGCCCTCGCGTGACAACGAAACAAAAAATGAAAGGAAAGATTGTAATCTGCTTGGCTGGATTGACGGCTTGCGGAAAGAGCACAGTTGCCAAACGGCTAGCTGAAAAATACGGACTCAGATACTTGTCTGGAGGAAGTGCCCTGAAGGAATTAGCCGTCGAAATAGGATATGGGGCAGAGGAGAAAGGATGGTGGGAAACCAGCGAAGGAATGAAGTTTTTAGAACATCGTTTGCGTGACCCCAGTTTTGACCAAAAAATAGATGAGCAATTGCTCCATTGGGTGCGGCATGGCAATGTTGTTCTAGACAGCTGGACCATGCCCTGGCTGTCAAAAACAGGCTTCAAGATATGGCTGGAGGCTTCACCAAAAACTAGAGCGCAAAGACTTGCTAAACGAGACAACATAACCGTCCAAGAAGCCGAAAAGTTTGTTGCAGAAAAAGATCGAAAAACCAAGCAAATATACGAGCGCCTATACGGCTTCAAGCTTGGAGAGGATTTTTCACCCTTTGACCTCATTCTTGACACTGATCGGTTGAACGCCGACGAGGCTTATGAGGTTCTAAGCCTCGTAATTGACCGTTTGGTTTTGAGGAAAAGTCGATGAAGTTATAAATGTGGTTGACGAATCAGTTACCCCACGGAGATGATTAACATGCCCGCCATTGACATTGGCAGAATTTGTGTGAAACTTGCTGGTCGCGAGGCTGGCAAAAAATGCATAATTGTTGATATTGTTGACAAAAACTTTGTTTTGATTACAGGTCCGGAACAAGTGAACGGCGTAAAACGTCGCAGAGTCAACATCAATCACATTGAATCAACAGAAAAGAAAGTTAACATCCAGCGTGGTCAAAGTGACGAAGAAATTCTGAAAACGTTAGATGAAGGAAACCTAAACTACCTACGCGAAGTCGTAAAACCAAAGCTCTGAATTTGAACGCCCTAGTAATTCCACATGGTGATGAGAAGTTTATCCAGAATGACATATATTTTCAACTGCACAGTTTATTAGGGTGAGTCCTCATGCCAGAGAAAATTAGAATGAAAATTGGCAGGGCTAGTTATATCCAGCGTGTAGGTGATAAAGACTATTTAAAAACTCGGAGTCGAATTGAAAGCGTGCCTATGCATAAGCTTGTTCGGCTATCTCGTTTAGGCGGCCGCACTTGGCGGCTTGTCCAAGAGGGAAAAGACTTCTTTCTCATATTAGAGGCTTTGACGTGGGAAGAGGAAGAAAAAGCCGTCCAGAAAGGAAGATATCCATTGGGTTTAACTGGAAAACACGCATTCAGCTCTCTTTTGAGTTAATCAAACGTTGCTGTCCAACGCCTGTTAATTCCCAGAGAAACGGTCGCTTATCGCTCTTACGAATTACCACTTTTTCCATCTCAAGCAAGCGAAGATGATGAACCACAACCCTATAGCGTAAATTGGTTGAGTTGGCAATAGCTCGTGCGTTGGATTCGCTCTTCTCTAAGACCAGAATTATGCGTGTCCTAGCTTTCAAACCCAAGCGAACGTTTCTCTTCTCCGACAAGAAAGCTTTGGGATGAAAAACCTCCCGTCTCAAAATCAATTTTCTTTCAAGCCTCTTCTTCACATCACGAAATAAAGTCTCCTAAACTCACCTGCTTAGGTCTTTTACCCTCAAACAAAGAATTGATTTCCTCTTGAACAAGCGACAGCCGCTGCAAATAGTAGGGCGGTAACCCATACTTCTTAATCAACTGCTGCGCCGCTTCCAAATACTTTTCAATGCCCCCACGATAAACAGTCAGCGTCAGGGCGCCGCCACATTCGGGACACTTGCCCCGCAGTGGCATTCGCCTAAGCTTTTTGTTGCAGCTTTTACAACGGAAACTCTGGGTAGAAAATGCCCTCAGATTGCCTGATATATCGCGTATGAAGTGAGTGGTCAAAACCTTCCACGCAACCAGTTTGGCGTCTACAGCCTCAATTTTTTCAGCCAATATCAATTGACCATTCAACTTGTCTATCATGCGTCCCAATTTCTTGTACATGCTTTCTCGATTGCCCAAGTTAATGTTCGAAACCGGAACAGTGTAACCATAACCTTCAAACTGCAATTCAGAAAACAGTCTGTGCTCAATCAAGTCGACGAGACCTTTAACCTTTTGCGGGGGTACGCCATCGCGAGCACTTTGATAAAACAGCAACGGATAAGTCGTGGCAACATCCACTTCATGCGCTTGCCGCTGAACCTCCGAAGGATTCACTAATGGAATAATGAAAAGCGGAGCGTCCATTATACCGCCTATCTGAGCAGGCAAGTACGCTTTCGAAAAGTTCAGGACAGCATCTAAAGCCGGCATCAACGCATCTTCGTCGCCGTCGCAGTCGCGGCGCTTAGCTGAATGCCACAATGGGTGGGCAAAACAAACGTTCAAGTCTGTAAAGCCTATGATTCTGCCCAATATGCCAACAGATGTGTGAGGCGCCAAACCAAGGATGATGTGACCAAGCAGGTCTTCCACATGCTTAACATTGTAAAACGCTGGAAGCCCGAAGATTCTTTCCAAAAGGTCATCTAAAAAGTTGGTTGCCCGCACAAAATATTCGGCGCACTTTAACGGTATAATAACGTCTTGCACCTTCAACTCACAGATCTGCTGCGAATCCTTCAAAGGTTCACCTTTATAATCGTGCAGATAACCGAGCAGTCGCAGTTTCTCAACCGAAACACCGATTTCATTAGCCTTGAAATGGGTCAAAGGAGCGTTGGTAGCGTCAAACCGCAGGGTTCCATCCTTAAAAACCGAGAGGTCATATCTAGAGCGCAGAATGCCTTTTTCAAGAATCTCAGCGGTTTTCGTCTCGTTGGATAGGCCCTTGACGCCTTTCACAATATCGGGCATTGGAAGATTCAGCTTACGGCAAGCTTCAGTCAAAAAACCTTTCAAGTCAACAGCACGTTTCTCATAACTCTTAGTTGGAGCCCCACACGCCGGGCAAGTCTTTTCTTTGAAAACCCTTTCACACCGTGGACAAAAGCTTTCAACAACCGTCTCAATGTTGCATTTCAAACATTTTGTTGTGAGACTCAGTTCTCCACATGAAGGACAACATCGTCTTACTAACTCAACGCTGATGCCCCCCTTATTCATGGCTTCAACTAGATTCCTTTGAGCGCCGCCGGCCAGCCCAGCTGGGAAGAGAACGTGAACCAAGGGGCGCATCTCCCGTCTTTTAGCTTTCTCTGGACGCCCCATTCTAGCCCCGACTAGTGTTGGAGCCTTTTCTAGAACGGTTACTCCAGATAATTCATGAATGATTTCTTGGACGGTTTTGGAACCAGTCGTTCTGAGTTTTTGAACGTTCCAACCTAGACATGTTGCTAGGATTAGTGCGTCTTCATTTTCAATCTTAATTTTGTTATCAACAACGCTGTGTGGAACACAAATTTTCTCTAATGAACGCTTAACAGTCTCGTTCAAGTCGCCAATTACTTCTTGAACAACATCTTCCTCAACTTTGATTTGGGATTCTAATAGCCAACGCCGCATGTAGTGGAAGTCCTCAGGTGAAAGGCTTTCCCAAAAATATGTAAAACATGGATGCAAAGGAACCTTGAGACTTGACGCTAGCAATATTGCTTCCCGAGCGCTCGGCTTATTTTCAAACGGATCATTGGTAATAGCCTCAAGTCGTGATGTTGGAATATGAGTTCTCTCCGAAGCTCTTTCAAGATTTCCATCAAACTCTCGTTGGACAACAGCCTTGAGTTCAAGGTTCCACCACTCTTCAGTTATGCCCGGTCGTTGCAACGGTTTGTTATTGTACAAGAAATCACCAAAACCGACGAGAAGATCGCCGAGAAAAAGAATCTTCTCAATTTTGTCTTTAATCAGGTCAAAGTTCTCAACTGAAACTCTAACAACTGAACCATTTTTCAGTCTCACAACGGGCGCTTCAACCGAATCAACTGGAAGAACCACACCTGCTTTGCCAGGTCCTTCAATGCGCAGTTGGGTGCCAGCTGCCAAAAACTGTTGAAGAACCATCATTGTGACGGGATGAACACCGACTGCGGCTAACCCTGTATTTCTGGCTCTTCCATAACGCAGTCTGAAGCCCCCATGTCTTGATGGAAACGAGAAAATGGGTCGTCCAGCTATGACATCTTCCATGAAACCCACGGTTTTTTTCTCTTTAATTTCTTGAATTCTCTGAAGCCAGTCCCAGCCTTCGATTCCCAATTTTTCAACTACGGTCCAAGTCTTCATAGAGCGCCCCACAACACCATCGTTCACAACGCGGAGGGCTCCGCCTCGTACACGATTGGTTTCAATTCTAGGTAGATTGCGAAAAGAAGAAACCTCAACTGGGTCAGATTGAATGCCTGTGACTTCCACGGGAAGGCATTCGAGAGCATTTCTGAGCTCCTCGTCTGAAACCTTGTACTGAAAGCGTCCGAGCGTTCGTTCGTAGAGGCGAACTTCTTCAATGAATCTTGCAATCTCTTCAAGAGTGGGTTTATAACGGTCCAATCCAAGTAGCTGACGAACAAAATCAGCTACAACTAAGATTAAGGCTTGATCGGTTCCTCCCGCGGATCTTATTGGGCCTGCAAAGTAAATTGCTAAATACTTGGTTTTGTCCGGATTTTCCTTGATGGCGACATGTTCAACTCCTTGCAGAGGTGCAGCGGTGATGCCTTCAGTTAGGATAGCTAAAGCGGTCCTTATGGCCTGTTCGGCTGCCTCACGTGGGGGCATGTGTCCAAACTTTCCATAGACAACCTCTTCAGCTATTTTGAAGGCGAGTTCTTCTCGAGGCATCTTTTTGCTTAATTCTCGTATGCTACCTGCAACGCCTGGTGGCCCAACTAAGCCCTCAACAAGGCTGGCTAAGTCCTTTGCCACTTCAATTTCTGGGGTAAGAGCAGGATCTAATCCTTTCTCCCTAGCCTTACTTGCGACATTGTACACTTCTTGAAGTTTTTTCTCCAGTGATGCCGCGTACCCTTGGTATTCGTGACTCATTTTGATGCTTAGGGTCTCATCCATGATGTTTCCTCTGGATATGCCTGACAAGCTCGCTTATCTTGTCCCCAGCGTTGTCTTCTTCTGTTACTGTACCAGTGACAATAACATCGGCTCCAGCCTCAACAAGTTCTTTCGCTTGGTTGCCTGTTCGTATGCCTCCGCCCACAATTAACGGAATCGAAATAACATGTTTCACTGTTTCCGCCATCTCTTTCGGCACACAATATTTGACGCCGGAGCCAGCCTCTAAATATGCAAAGCGCATGCCTAGATATTGTGCCGCTAATGCATATGCGGCGGCAAGTTCAGGCTTGTTGTAGGGAATAGGAAACGCGCGTCCAATGATGCTTGCGGCTCCGCCTTCGCCCACGATTATGTAGCCGAGGGGAATGGCTTCCAAATTGAACTTTTTGACTACTGGTGCTCCCAAAACTTGCGCTCCAGCTATGAAATAGGGGTCGGAAGAATTGAGGAGGGACATGAACCATATGGCGTCTGCGTATCTGCATATGCCTGTCACGTTGTTTGGAAAAAGAATGACCGGGACCTTCACCGCTTTCTTTACGGCTTTTACCACGTTTTCCAAGTGTTCTGTTGATGTTATTGTGGAACCTCCAACCATGATGGCGGCTGTTCCACAAGCTTCGGCTTCAAGCGCTGTTTCGCATGTCTGTTTTGGAGTGATTGTTTCTGGGTCTAAGAGTGTGATGTGAATCGCTCCGTCCTCGCTTATTTTGTCCTGCAGATATTTCTCCACGCGGCCAATCATGCTTAACCCTGCTGGTCACTTGTGGTCCGCTTGGTTCCCAAATACCATTTGTCGATGAATTGGCTGTAGATGTCGACTTCTTTGTAGGCTGGCTTCATAGGAAGTTCATCTGTTAACCCGCAACTCCCACACCGCAAAATAGCTCGGCCATCGCTTCTCAACAAGTTGATCCTAATCGCTTCTTTTCCACATTTTGGACACAGAAAAATCCTAGGCAATCGTTTCTTAGGAATGCGAACAACTTTTCTGCGCCTTCTCCCCAAACCAAACCCTCTCAATAAGTCAATCGTACTTTGGCTCCAAACCAACAGTTCAGTAGAACATTGTCCACTTAAATATTTGCGCACAACTTCACTTCTATACAAACTGAGACTGCTAAAAAATAAAAGCAACATGCAAAGTGAAAATGAACAAGGAAGTCAGATATCATGTCTAAGCACACGCTGATTTCTGCCAAAATTCCGAAGGAAGTCTACAAAGAACTGGCGCTCAGAATCCCAGAGGGCGAGAGAAGCAACTTCATAAGGGACGCCATACTTGAAAAAATGCAGAAAACACCAAAGCCAGACAAAATTTTCGAATTGGAACAGAAAATTAAGAATTTAGAGATCAGCTTAGCTGAAATAAAGCGGTACCTAACCGAGCTCGAACTTCTTACATTTGAAAGAGGCAAGGTCAACCTCCACACATTCTGCATAGACGAAACCGACCACAAAATCATTGATTATCTCCAACACTATAAAGGAGCCACAACTCCAGAATTAGCACAATACCTCCAAACAAACCGATGGCAAATTCTGAACAGGCTCAGAAGAATCCAAAAACGCTCGAGAAACCAGCTTGGAAAACCCGCTGTAGAGTATTACGCAGGCGAGAAATCGGGAAAAAAGAAGGCGTGGTGGATAACTCAAGAACTCACCGAAGAAACATAGCAACACAAAGCTTACTCTCATTGTTCATAATTGTTTTAAAGTTGTCCAATAAATAATAACAGTCGACAAAGAGGGCTGATTACAAATGCCAGAGCAAAAGGTAAAGGCGTATCTGATGGCCATAGTGAAACGCGGAACCGAACACGAAGTGGCTGAAAAACTAAGAAAAATGGAAGATGTCACCGAAGTCCTAGTCACATACGGATTATGGGACATCGTCGCCCGCATCGAAACCAAGAACCTGCAAAAACTTGATTCCATCATTACTGATATGCGAGGAATCCCCGAAATTGTGCAGACAAGCACATTGATAGGCGCCTAGACATTAATACAAGTTTATTCTTGCATTTCACAGCGTGACTGCGACTCTCTAAACCAACGGCGTCCGCTACAAGCTTTAATAACTCACAACCATATCTCCCTTGAAGAAAACATGAACAGACGGGCCCGTTGCCCAGCCCGGATTAAGGCGCCGAACATCACAAAACGATGTGCGCAAGCCTCCGGACGAATAAAAGGGGAAGAGAGCCGGAGAACCGGGGTTCAAATCCCCGCGGGCCCGCCAAGGTGAAAGAGCTCATGACGATTTCGATTAACCCGTTTCAAGAATTTCGTGGTTCATGTGAAACCGCGCTTACAAGAGCCTTGAATAGACTTTTCCCTGAAATTTCGGTTGCGGTTTCGTTGGAGTCTCCTCCAAGTCCTGAATTCGGTGAGTTGTCGTCTTCCATATGTTTTGAACTTGCCAAGCAGATGAAGAAGAAACCGCTCACTATAGCCCAACAAGTTGCGAAGGACACAGATTTGTCAGGGTTTCCGTTGGTCCAGTCTGCCAAAGCCGCTGGGGAAGGCTACATCAACTTCTACGTAAACCTCGGCGAATTTTCTAAACTAGTCATCGAATCTGTTCGGGCCTTAAGCATAGAATATGGACATGTCAAAATTGACAAAACCGCAAAGATTATTGTGGAGCACACAAGTGCCAATCCGATTCATCCTATTCATATTGGAACGGCTCGCAACCCTGTTCTGGGCGATGCGTTGGCACGTATTCTGGCGGCTAAGGGGCACACGGTTTACCGGCATTATTATGTGGACGATATGGGTCGCCAAGCCGCAGTCATAGCCTACGGATATGAAAAACTCGACGAGCCAAAACCCGAAGGCAAACCTGACCATTTCATAGGCAAAATATACGCCATAACGAGTTGCATTGTTGAGATTCAGAAACTTAAGGAGGCAATTGAAAAAGCAAGGAAAAACGCTGGGAACGAAGAAGAAGTTTTCAAGCTTCAGCGGGAACTTGACGACTGGACCGCAGCCGCAGTCGACCTGGAAATGACTCATCCTCAACTGTTCAATCGGCTTCTCGACAAGATAAGCAAGGATGAAAACCCGGAGGCACGGATTGCAGAGCTAAATCTTGCATATGAGAAGGGTGAAAAAGAAGCAAAGCAACTCATCCGCAAGGTTAGCCAGCTATGTCTGGAAGGCTTCGAGCAATCATTGAGCAGAATGGGCATCTCCTACGACTCTTGGGACTGGGAGAGCGACTTTGTCTGGAACAGCGATGTAAAGAAGATTCTCGAACAGTTAGAGAAGACGCCCTACGTTTTTCGTGTGGGCAAAGTGTTAGAATTCAGTGCTGATAGAGTGGTTCAAGACTTGAGCCTCAAATCGTTGCTTGGCTTTAGGGAAGATTATGAGGTTCCATCATTAACCTTGATGAGAGCCGACGGCACAACGCTCTATACCACGCGGGACATCGCCTATAATCTGTGGAAGTTTCAAAAGGCTGACCAAGTCATCAATGTAATCGGGATGGAGCAAACGCTGGCTCAGATGCAGTTGAAAATCGCTCTCTGCGCCCTGAGACATACGTATGAAGCCAAAAATCTGCGGCACTTTGCCTACAATCTGGTTCGGTTGCCAGGTTATAAAATGTCGGGTCGAATGGGGCGCTACATAACACTGGACGAAACCACAGATGAAGCAATCAAACGAGCCTACGACGAGGTTTTGAAGCGTTCACCCCATCTACCAGAAGAAGAGAAACAACGCATTTCAAATCTTGTGGGTATCGGCGCCCTAAAGTATGCACTCGTTCAAGTTGATCCTTCAAAACCCGTTGTGTTCACTTGGGACCGAGTGCTAGACTTTGAGAAGAACAGCGCACCCTACATTCAATATTCACACGCTAGGGCTGGGAGCATAATGCGCAAGGCTGAGCGAAAGCCAGAAAATCCAAAATACACCCTGCTGAAAGAACCGATTGAACGCGACCTAATCTTAACATTGGCCAAGTTTCCAGACGTGTTCATAGACTCTGCCGATAACCTTCGCCCAAACGAAATCGCAGATTACGCCAACAGTCTGGCCGATAAATTCAATTCATTCTATAATGCGCTGCCTGTGATTAAAGCCAAACCCGAAGGACTAAGCGATGCAAGGCTGGCGCTAGTTGACTCAACTCGGATAGTGCTCAAAAACGCCCTAAACCTGTTGGGAATTGAAGCGCCAGAAAAAATGTAAGTGAAGTCTCTGAGAGCAGACGATATTCTGTCAGAGCAATATTTTTCCATGTTTCATGATGGGTTTTCCGTCAACGGTTATTGTGGGATTTTTGACGATGCCGTCAGAGTGAATCAATGCTGAGGCGTCTTGATCGTAGTTGCTTCCTAGGGCGAAGTGTACTGTGCCCAACACTTTTTCATCTTCTAGGACGTTGCCCACGATTTTTGCTTTTGGGTTTAAGCCTATGCCGAACTCGCCTAGGTTTGTTGCGTTTCTTGAGTATTCTTTCGCTTTGTCGATGGTTAATTCGGCCTTTTTCACCATTTCATAGGGGTTTTCCGCGGCTTTGTGCAAGTAAGCTTCCAATTGTTTGGCTTCTCTCCCGCCCTCAACCTTGGTCACAAAGCCTTCCTTCACCGTCACTTTAATTGGCTTTTTTATGACGACCGTCTTGTCCAGAGTTAGGCTGCCATCAAAAACTATGATACCATTGGACGCCCCTAACTCTGGAGAGATGAAGACCTCGCCGCAGGGGAGGTTGCCGCCTTTTCCAGGTTTTTGGTAATCACCATCGTCAACGAAAGCCTTGCGACCTTTAACGCCAACAACAATGTCTGTTCCTATAGCTGTCTCAATATTCAGTGTTTTTGCATCTTTTAGGTTGGCTTCAATCTTTGCGCAGGTTTGGCGCAGTGTTGGATAATCGATGGGAACTGTGCGCACAAACATGTTGACCGTGACCGTGGGCGACCAGAAGGCTCTTATCTTTTTTGTTCCGTAGAGCAGTTGGTCAAAGACATGATCGTATAGTTTTCCGTCTAAGCCTGTATAGGGTTTTGCCAACGCCTCTTTGTCTTTGCCCAATCTTTCGGCGCTTATAGAAATTATCACTTCGGGTTCCGATTTAATAGCGTGTATGACCGCTGGCTCGGCAGAGTCAAAACTTAGTTTCTTCGGCTGAACAATTAAAGTTGGTGTTGCTCTAACCTTCACACACGCGGCGTACAATGCTTGTGAGATTTGGTACACGTCTTCGATGGGATTTGTAATGATTAAGATAGGTTCACCTTTCTTTGCGGCTAGAACCTCTTGAATGGCTATGTCTGCTGCCTTCTCTAGTTTTTTGCTAGCTTTGAAATGTGGCATTGTCACGTTTGTTCACTCCTTCTTTACGATGTTATTTCGGCATCTCTTCAATTATATTGACTGCGGTGCTGGTTCCAATTCGGTTGGCTCCAGCTTTTATCATGGCTAACGTGTCTTTAAGGGTGCGTATGCCTCCAGCCGCTTTGACACCCATGTCTTTGCCTACAGTTTTTCGCATCAGTTTTACGTCAGGAACCGTGGCCACTCCACCTAATAAGCCGGTGGAGGTTTTTACAAAGTCTGCTCCGGTCTCTTTGGCAAGTTTACAGGCTTTCACTTTCTCCTTGTCTGTGAGGAGTCCGGTTTCTATTATCACTTTTACAATTATGTTTGGATTTTGACGTTTAACGCCTAAGACAGCTTCTATGTCGTCTTTGACCGCTTGGTAATCTTTGGATTTTAACGCGCTTGTGTTAATGACCATGTCGATTTCTTCTGCGCCCATTTCAACAACCTTTCGTGCTTCAAGTGCTTTTATCTCTGATAGCCCTGCGCCAATTGGAAAGCCTACTGTGGAGCAGACCTTTACTTCTGTTGCCTCAAGCATGTGTTTAGCCAAAGGAACATAATAGGGATTGACAACAACACAGCCGAAACCGTATTTTTCTGCTTCCCAACAGAGCCTGATAACCTCGTCTTTGGTGGCTGTGGGCTTAATCAAAGTGTGGTCAATCATCTTCGCCAATTCACGTCTAGAAAGCTTCATGCAAGGCACCTTCAAAACGTTCCTACGTATCTAACTTCGACACCTAAATGCCTTCCTAAAAGTTGGCTAACCCCATAATATCTGTTCAAACCAGCTGTATTAAGAATTTAAAAAGCAGAGAGGCTAGGTCTCGAAAGCATAGGCATGCCCTGAAAAGCCAAGCTGGCTCTAAGCTCTTTTTCTCAACAAGAAGAACATATACTTTACGTTCTGGAGAGCCACCAAAAGATTCCGCAACTTGTGGAATAGACATTTTAGTTAAAAGTGTTTTCACAGTGATATTCTTAATACGTACATCAAAAGTATCAATAAGCCCGATGTCGTCGTGTATCTTGCTCCAAGCCTCTGGGTTATGTACCAATTGTGGTAATGCTATGACAAATGTTGTATAATTTTTATTCATGAACAATTAGCTAATCTCCCTGTTTGATAATGCAAAGGAGGGTGGTGATATAAGTAAATAAAACAAAAGAAAAACAAAAATGAACCAATTAAGTTTACTTTTTATCCCTCTTCTTATAATATTCCACACCCTTTTTTACGCCGTACAATAATATCGGAGCCGCAAAAAGAAGACCTACAAGAACTGGATTTTGGTAAATGTATGCAACGATTTTTTCACTAAGAGTCAGTTGTCTAGTTACATCCATTCCTGGGTAGCTAATAGTATCTAAATAGGGCCATGGAAGTAATCTAGAATTTACAGATATTTCAGAGAGTTTATAGATAATCTCCCTCTCGTAATCGTTTTTCATAAAATTATGCAAATCATAAATGTATTTTCCTACCACTGTCTCATAAATGACTGAACCTAACATTGTTGCAATATTTTTTTTATTGACCATCTTATCATCTTAATGTTTAAGTTTTGTATACAGTTGTACTTAAAAGATTATTATCTACTTCGAAAAGCTCGTGTTCTTTAAAATAGTTCTATTCTCTACAGCTTTTGGTCTCTTCAACACTGATTAAAGATAAGAGGTAGAACATATACTATGGGAAGCAGAATCAACGGAAAGGACCAACCGTCTAACCACAAGGAAAAGACTATAAGACTAGAAAAATCTTCTCAACCAAACTTCGCGTTTCAATAATATTAGCCTCTTATTCTCCTTTTTCATTCATTGTGCATGGCTTAGGATGTGAGCATGAAAGCGAAGAGGAAATTAAAGATGAAGTGGGCTATTGTGGTTCCGATTATGTTTTTGGTCTTCAAGGCTATCCACCCCCAAAATCCGCCTATTACGCTAATCAAAACAATACCAGATATGCTTGGGTATCTCAACACATGTATGAGACCGAACAGAATGGTCGAAACAAGTAATGCAACTTTCCAGCCTTTCCATCTATTGAATGAAAAGAGGATTAGACCCCTGAACATTATCTCTTGTCCTAGACCACTGAGTGCCCAAAAGAATAAGTTGAATGCGACGATCTCCCATGAGTTTACATCTGGCGAAAGTTTCAAATCAGCAACTATGAGCCTAGTCAAAGAGAAGGCTAAAACTAGGATCATCGAATTTCCAAGGTTCGGGAGCAAGCCTTTACGTGTCAATCCTATTTCCGCTAACGTTCTCTTGTTATACTTGGTCAGCCCAACCGAACCTGCGATATGAACCGTATATAAAATACAATTGCCCAAAGCTTGTGTTATGAAGCCTGAGACATAAAATGGGATTATGAACAGCAATGGCACAATAAATACAAGGATAGTTTCCAAGCTTTCTAACCAGTTTTCGTTATCCACGAGAACCACTCAGTCTAACATTATTTATTCATTTTTAAATCTTCTCAGAACGCAAAGGCTAGGTTTGCCTAAGCCAAGAATTTACCGGTAAATTTATGTTCAAATCTTAACCTCCACTTTAAAGCCTCAGATTGTGCTTTTAGCTGAAATAGCTTGTTTCAAGCCTAAATTGAAAGATTAAAGAAAGGGTAATTCTTCGGATGTATGGAACAACTCTACTTTTCCCAACGAAGTTTTTGGGCGTCCATATTTTTTCAAGTATGTTTTGAAGACTTGCAACGCCTTTTCGTAGCTTGTTGCATTCATAACCATCACACAATGCCATTCACTTGTTGGAAAAAAATTCCAACGAGGCCGACACCCTCTACTCCATTGATTAAGCTCTTCACTCGACCAGCAAATTCTTTAAATTCTTCAGACGTCCCACCCCAATTGAAGTAATAAAGTGCCAAAAAGGACTTCACCTCCCCTCAATTTCTCTCCCTCACACATACTATACGTTGAACTCTTCAAAAAATTTCCTATAACCAAGCCCTAAAGCAAGAGGAACCTTGGCGGGCCCGCGGGGATTTGAACCCCAGATCTCCGGCTCCGCAGGCCAGCGTCCTAATCCTGACTAGACTACGGGCCCATTTAACTTGATTACGGGTCTCTGATGCCTCAAGGGAAAAACACTGTCCACTCTAATAAAACTTCATAACAAAGGGTTGGGATTTTGTGATTCTGATCAGTTCTTTGAGTTATGCCATTACTTTTCCACATTTCCAACATTTGAATTCTTGTAATGGTTCATACATTGAAATGTGAGCCTTACTCGAGGCTTATGGTGTTCTAGCAGGATTTTCCATAAGGCATAAATGTTGGTTGCATAAATTCTTTAATTGTGTCGAGTCTCTTTTGTTTAGACGATGAAGCAGTATAACTCAAGTGAGAGAGGAAACAGAAGGAAAAAGAAGTTGAAAGCAATTACAAGGATAATGCTGGTACTGTTTCTAACGTTAACATTGAGCATAGTGCTCGTAACGCCTGCAGCAGCGGCCTATCCTTTTGAGGACATTTTCAAAAAGGACTTAATCGACATAGCTAATACTACTCCAAAAATTGAAAGCATATACATAAAAAGCTGGTTGGACTTTCGACCCAGTGGCCACCTCTGGGCTTTCATTCGGATTAATTACACTGCTGGTCTTTCAGACTATGAAAAAATAGACCTGCAAGACTATGTGCAGCGTCAGTTGGAATCCAAGTGGTACATTGCCATTGTTGAACGAAACTACTATGTCGCCATCTGTATTTGGCCAACTCCTCCTGTGCCATGGCCTGGATTTGCTATTGGAGATTTGAATGTAGCATTTAAAACCGCAATTGTTGCCACAGTTGATGTAAATCCCAGCACACTGAACCTAAACAGCGAAGGCGAGTGGATTACCACCTATATTGAGCTCCCAAAAGGCTACAATGTGAATGATGTTGATGTTTCTTCCCTCAAACTGAATAACGCTGTTTCAGTGGATCTGAACACTCCCACATACATTGGAGACTACGGCAGTGATGGTGTTGCAGACTTGATCGTGAAGTTTAACAGAACAGAGTTGACGTCACACATCTACAAGGTTCTAGGAATAAAGTACGGCAATGTAACGTTGATGATAACAGGCCAGCTTGTTGATGGAACTCTGTTTGAAGGCTCTGATACCATTAAAGTATTGTTTGGAGGCGACATGGACCTCGATGGCTATGTTGGTCCCATCGACCTAAGCATTTTCGCCGCAGCCTACGGAAAACACAACCAAGACTCTCTCTACAATCCATACGCTGACCTAGACTACGACAAGTATGTTGGTCCACTAGACCTAAGCATCTTCGCAGCCAACTACGGAAAACACATTTAACCAACATAAATTCACACAGTTTTTGAAAATGAAGACAAACTTTTATGTAGGCTTTAAACATAAAGAATGGCTTAAAACTAAAAGGAGACTCAGCTATGGTTTCAGAAGGAAAGGCAAGACTGTTCAGAAGGAAAGATGGCAAATACTTAATCTATGTCCCACTTGATTTGGCTGAAGACAGCATGTTTCCATTCAAAACAAAAGGCTCCCTAGAATTGAAAATCAGCTTCAAAATTGGAGACAACAAACTAATCCTTGAAAAATGGAAGGAACCCCCTAAAGAGAAAACTGGTCAAACAAAAAACTAGTTTGCCATAAAAAATCTGTGAACAGAACCTTTCGAAAGGTCTAGGCTTCTCAACCTCATAATTCCAAAAGTGTCCGTCCCATGTATATTGACTATTCCAATATACACACTTATGGGACAATCTCCACTTTTGTCAATTACGAGCTTGGTTAAGCATGAATTGATGTATCACATATGGGATGGCATATTTGCAATCCTATTGAAAAAACCTAGGGGGAGGGAGTAGGCTTTTATTAGCCTAAATTTGAAGGCAAAAGAATTGTTCTCTCACAAACATTCACTTTCTCTAACCCTTTAGACGTTTGTTTTTTCCAATGCTCGTTTTAATGCGTCAATTACGTTTTGTCTTTCCATGGAAACTATATATGGGCCGAGCCTAGGACCAGCAGGTGCGCCAAACAATATTGTGTAGAGAACTTTGAAGAATTGACTGGGTTCTATGTTGTTTTTTCTTGCAGAGCTGAAAATTGCGCCCTGAATCTGCTCTGCGTCTGCCTCTGTCTGAAGCGTTTGTATTAGGTCTCTTAGAGCATTTGCCTCTTGGCCGCTGAGCCCTATCATTGTTTCCTTTATCTCCATGAAGTCTCGGTTCCAATTGAGCGCATACTCAATCCTTTCTTTAAGGCTGGGCGGCAACTCTTTATCTCTTATGTAGCCGTATTCCCGCAGTTTCTGCGTTATATAATCCACTTCTGAACCCTTTGGTGCAACCTTGGCAAGATATGTGAGAAGGTTGTATGGCACGTGTATGGTTGGTTGTTTAGGCGGCTTAAGCCACCAAACGTATTCGTATAAACCCTTCAATTTAGAGAACTCTCTCTCATCAGCACTTTTTTTCTTGCCAAAGTATATGTCTTCTAACTCGCCCAACTCATTCATGTACATGGGTATGTCGACAACTGAGAGTTCGCGTGTGCCCACAAATCGTTTAAGCATGAGCAGAACAAGCGATTGTGGTGAACCATATCGGAACCATACCTGCGGTGTAAAGACGTTTCCAGCCGACTTTGATATTCTCTTACCGCTCTTGTCTAGGAACAATTCATATTTTGCGTGATAAGGAGGTGGATAGTTCAATACCTCTTGGCATACTCGATCATTGACCCGAACCGAATCTGCGATCTCTTTTCCATAAGCCTCAAATCTTATGTCAAGTGCTCTCCATCGAGCTGCGAACTCAACCTTCCAGACAAGTTTGCCCTCAGCCTTAGTATAGTCGGCTTCGCCTTGATGTCCGCAGCCTTGGAACCATTGTCCCTTTATTTCCATTCCTTCACACTTGTACAAAACCCTGTGTTCTTTGGGCAGTAACTCATACGCTCTGGTTGTATAGATGCGCCCACATTCGCTGCAGATGGCGAAGTATGGTAGGGCTTCCTCAAACTTTTCTTGCCCAACTTCCTCCTGAATGATCTCGCCAACTCGCTGGGCGTTCATGAGTATGGTTTCAATTTCCTTGTTTAACAAACCTCGTTCATAAACTTCCGTAGCCGACATGTACCTGTATTGGATTCCACACTTGTCTATGGCTTCAAGCATTAACGAACTCACGTGTTCTCCAAAATTGCTGTGGCAATCGCCAAACGGATCTGGAATGGTTCTAACCGGATAGCCCAGATAGTTCTTTAGCCAAGGAGGCAAGCCGGCTGGAACCTTTCGCAATCCATCCTTGTCGTCTGAGAACGCAATCATCTCGGAGCGGTAACCCTGATCTTGTAGGGCAACAGTCACGGCGTAGGCGCGTGAAGCATCGCTCAAGTTGCCAACGTGTGGAATACCTGAAACCGATATTCCCATCTCAGTTCGAATTAAATCCAGCCTTCTGCCTAATTTTTCCTCTCTTTCCACTATCTTAACCGCTGTCTTGTCGTACCAGGTGCCGCGACCAATAATTTTTGAAGCCATCCTCACTCTGAACCACTACAATAGGCATGCGACTCAATAAAAAACGTTTCACTAATAAACATACAGGAATCGGCAATCGCCCATGCTTGCATCAACATTTAAGGTGGCTGCCAAAAAATAAATAATAACATGAACCGTAAGCACAATCATGATAATAAAGGCAAGATAACACTAACATAGCAAGGTGACACAATTGAGATTAACCCCAGACGCCCTAAAGTTAGATTTACCACTCACAGAAACTCGAATCAAACGTTTCATCAAAGACTACGTGACAAAAATCAAGGCGAAAGGCGCCGTGGTAGGGTTATCTGGCGGAATAGACAGCTCTACAACCGCTGCAATCGCATCATTAGCCCTAGGCGGTGACAAGGTGCTAGCACTCTCCATACCAGAAAAAGAAACATACAACTCATTAGACATCAAACACGCGAAAATGGTCGCAGAGAAATTCGGCTTCAACACAGAAACCATCGACATAACACCCATACTCCAAGCGTACTATGATTCTCTTCCCTTGTACGACGAAAAGGACACGGTCAGCAAAGGCAACATCAAAGCCAGAGCTAGAATGGTATGCCTATACTACTACGCCAACCACCTCAACAAAATAGTCATAGGCAGTTCAGACAAATCCGAAACAATGATGGGCTACTTCACAAAATGGGGAGACGTAGCAGCAGACATCTCACCACTCATGGACCTTTACAAAACCCAAGTGAGACAACTCGCAACCCACATAGGTATACCTAAAGAAATAGTAACCAAACCCTCAACACCCCAGTTGTGGCCGGGCCAACTCGCCGAGGAAGAACTAGGCATCAAATACGAGATCTTGGATCTGATCCTCCTCGGATTAGAAAACTTTGTTGATACCAAAGACATAGCCAAACAATTAAACGTACCCTTAAAACTAGTGGCAAACATCAAACAGCGTTGGTTGTCAAAAGAGCACAAAAGACGCGCTCCACTCACACCAAAGATGGAATACAGAACAATTGGAACAGACTTCAGACTACCCTACACAACATACTGACCCTTCTCAACTATCACAACAAAATGGAAGAAAAAACAATGTTGGAAGAAATAAACGTGGCTCTTGCACAAATATCCTGTAAAGTTGGAGACAAAAAACACAATTTAAAAACAATGGAGAAAAACATCCAAGAAGCAAAAAAAGAAGGAGCAGATCTGGTTGTTTTCCCAGAACTCGCGTTAACAGGCTACGTATGCAGAGACCTAACATACGAACTAGCTGAACCAGTGCCAAAGGGGCAATCCATTCGCCAAATGGGATTGATTGCAAAGAGAGAAAACGTTCACATAATCTTCGGGATGATTGAAACAAACCCAAGAGCAAGCGCTGTGCTTCACAACACCGCCGTGCTAGTTGGTCCAAAGGGGTTCATTGGCAAATACCAGAAGATGTACCTCCCAACGCATAGTGTCTTCGAAGAAAAACGCTATTTCAGATCTGGATATCAAACACCAGTTTTTGAAACACAAATAGGAAAAATAGGGCTCGTAATCTGCTACGACATTTACTTCCCGGAGATAACTCGCCTGTTAAGAGTAAAGGGCTCACAACTCATAGCATGCATCTCAGCTTCCCCTTCTACGCGCCGAGAGTTTTTCGAAATACTAACAACTGCCAGAGCCATTGAAAACACCGTGTTTGTCGCCTTTTCAAACCGTGCAGGCGTAGAAGACGGCTTACAGTTTTGGGGCGGAAGCCGCATAATAGCGCCCAGTGGCAGCGTAATCTCCCAGGCAAAGTATGACGAGGAAGACCTGATAATGGCAAGAATCAATTATTCAGACACAACACGCATTGAAGCCTTCGTTCCAACACTCCGCGATCTAAGACCAGAACTTTTCATCACACTAAAAGAAGAAACAGAAAACCTCTGAACCTACAAAATATTATGTGACATCACTACGCTGCACTTAAAATCACGCGCAACCTTCCATACAGTTCAAGGACTCTTAATTTTTATTATAACCAATAGCGCAAGAAAGCCGCAAATATCCTTCGCTTAAAGTATGTTCCACAAACTTTTCTGGAGTCATTCCGAAGCCTTTTTGGAAGCTCGCTGCAAACTCTGAAGCCACTTTCTTGAATGCTGGTGAGCAGTGTTATAAGAGTAGTTAGCTCTTGAAGACCATAGATTTGTCTGCTTCATCCTAAAACTACTTTCATGAAACCCACAGAAATCACAAACAAATCACGCCTAATCACAAGTCTTGCTACTCAGGCAAAACTTCATGAGACATCACACAATCATACGTGATTTTCCTTGTGATTTGTGACATCACAACTATATCAAGCTCTAATTCTTTCTCTGCAGCAAAACTGAACAGGGATGACCAGCCGTTAAGACACTGATTAATAGCAAACACGGCTAGCATCAGGATCAACACTTCATCCCCCTGCTTTATTGCGCCAATGAGGCTAAAAACTGCTTGCGTCTTCCACTGTAATTTAAGATCTCAGTTCAAGGCTCATACGATAAACTTTAATCATTTTGCCTAACAATGTATATAATTTTAAATATAAAAGTTTACGTTTGTAATGGTTTGGCGACCGTAATTCTTTTGTGCACATGTATACAAATCTGTATCCCCTGAACTGTTCGGGAAGTGACAGAAAATTTCTGCCAAAGAGAGCGTCCAGAAGTGGCTAAATCGTTCAATGAGTGATCCACTAACTATTTTACTCGCAAAAAATAGTCAATTGACTAAAACGCAACTCGAAACATTGTTAATTGACTTCATTGCCATAAATATAGCTGCAAAATCGCTAAAAAACGAAGAAAAAGCAAAATTACGCCTATCTAAGGCAAAAATAAGCCGTGGGGCCTTCAACAGAACACTAAAACAAGCTAAACAGAACGTCATAAAATCCATATACACCATCCTTCTCATGGGATATTTGGGGATATTTGAAAGCACACGCCTAGATCCATACTTAGAAATCTCAAACAAGTTAAAGGAGTATGTAAGTGCCTACAAAAATTTACTTTCAGACAAAAAGCAAAGTGAAGAATACTTGAGAATAATCAATACGCTAAGAGAGGAACTAGAAAACAGTCTAGAACAACTCTCCGCAACGCGCGCACTATCCGAAGCGTGACATCACAAATCACAATATATGAATATCCAAGAACTTTGAAATAATTTAGGTCGAAAACTTCATCAAATTCATCATTCTTTAGGGATAAGGCTTAATAAAAGATGTTATGTATGTGGATATGTGATTTGTGATGTCACGTTCCGATTTCAGCATTTGCGTTAGTGGGTTTGTGATGTCTAGTATCCTTTGTAATCACGGGCGCATCACAGTTTTGTATGGAGGCAGATTGCGTATGGAGGGCATAGTGTCTGCTGACATTCTTTTGTTGGGCACAATTTTTCTTTCGCTGTTAACAATAATCGTTGTTGTTTTGTATTATCGTCGGTTGAAAAGAGTAGGGAAGGAGTACCTAGAGGCTAAAAATGTTGTTGGGGATGTTGTCATAAGTTTCAACAAGCAGTTGCAACGATTGGAAGACCAGTTTAATGTTGTAAGTTATAAGGTGGAGACTGCTTCCGCAAGAAGTGCAGTTGTGTCAAAAAAACTGGAAGAGCAAGAAACAAGGTTGACTGAGTTTGTATCCAAGATCCCCGGTGCTTCGGAGCTTGAGGGAAAGGTGGAGAAGCAAATCGCCGACATGCAGGGAAGACTTGACGACTTGATTAAAGTTCAAAAAGAGTTGGAGCAACGCATTGCAGAGGCACCTGAAATGAAGATTGAGACGGCGATTCCCATAAAACGGGAGCGAGCTTTGGCTCCTTTGACAGAGACAGAACTGCATGTATTGGAAAGTATAGCTGACGGAGGCACAAAAACAGCTCCAGAAATCAAGGATTTGATAAAGCTGACTCGAGAGCACACTGCGCGTCTCGTGAAGAAATTGTATGAGGAAGGTTACCTAGAACGTGACACTCAAAAGACACCTTACGCGTATCGCGTTAAAGAAGAGATGCTGAAGATATTAAAGAAAACAGAGACGAAAGTAGAGTAAACATTTTGGGAATATTTCCTCAACCACGAGTAAGATTTGCCCCGGCTTCGTGAAGCTTTTTTAGTCTTTCATCCATTTCAGAAAGCGATCTAGACATATCCAGTTTATAATCTTCTTTTTCCCTTCTATCAAGATATTCTGGATAGTGCGTGACCTTCACTGGAACAGCGAAGCGTATTTTAGGTTCAGATATAAGCAGGGCTTCGCCAACATCTAACATCTTTATTTCGGTGTCGCTATATTCGAGATAGGGAGTGTTTTCGGTTAGGTACGCCCTGTCTTTGCGGAGTTCGGTCTTCATGATAACCTTGGTCCACAACTCTGCAAATACGTCAAAGTTTATCCTAGAAGGCCTTGGCGTCACAGCGTTGAGTCCAACTCGATATTTTCGATAGGTTAGGGCAATGTCAGAAAAAATGGTTCTCGGCTTGTTTGGGTCGAGAAACTCGTGGGCCTCTTCGAGAGTTATGAGAAGAGTTGGCAGCTTCTTCCATTCTTCATAGTTTTCCTCCCACATGCGCTTATAATGTTGCGCCACAGTTGCAGCCGTGAGACAGGTGATTTTGTTTTGTTCCTCAGAGCTGATCCCTGAGATATCCACAAGGCATGTTATTCCGTTACATATGTTCTGAGTGACGCTATCGACAAAGCTGTAGTCAGAAGCGGGAAAGAGATCGCGAGAGAGCGATGATAATTTCAGCATGAGAGCCTCGATCACATGTTTCATTTTGTACTCCGCGAGACGCCCCACTCCAACATGCCCCTCTGCACCGTAAACCTCTCGAGTTTCCTCTACCCAAGCCTTTCCCAGTTTCTTGTACAGTTTCCTAGCAAGCCTAAACTGAGGAAGACCTATGTCTGGAAACAGGGTTAGAAGCTTCTCCGGAGTTATCGTATACAAGCCTACAGCCATCTTCCCGTTTCGCGCAGAATAATATTGCACTTTGCTGTGAAAAAGTGGATGATCTTTCAAGCCTCTTTGGGGCTGGATTCCTTTGCCTTCAAGAAGCTGACCGGCGAAGTCAAAAATGATGGCGGCCGTGTGAGGACTGTTGTCGATTATCTGAGCGTTTAGGATTAGTTCGGTGTTTGTTTTTCCTGAACCTGTCATCCCGAACATACCCATCATTAGAGGAATGGCTTCAACATTTATGCCAGCAGAACCAAGTAACTGTTCTCCGGAGCGCAAGCGTCCTACCTCTAACTCTCCAGCCAGCTTCAAAACGGCGCAGTCTTCCTCGTTAGCGGTATAAATTTTGTCCCTGTAGTTTGGATTGAACGTTGGAGAACGAATCTTCGAACCTCTCTTTTCTAGAAATAGAATCACGTCTACACTCCTGAAACATGAATATGGGCCAAACGCTTCTTTGCCCTCGGCTTCTCGGAGTTGTTCAATCGTTTGAAGTGTTGAACTGCTTTCGGCGTTGATAACCCGCGCATAGAAACTCTTTTCACTTGAGTCTATACGAACAATCTGCCCAAAAGAGAGGTTTACTTCTTTATTCAGAAAGAAAGATACTTTATCTCCTTGCGTTCCGCACACAAACCCTATTGATTCAGACATGATCTCCCCACCACTCCCTCTGGAACGCGTATCTTATTCCATGAAGCTCATCAGCGAAGCTACACGAGAGTTCCTCTCTATGAAGCACATCCAATAACCCAGCATCTTCTAGTGTTCTCTCAACTTGTTCACAGTAATGAAGAAGTTTAGCGTCTGACGGTGCAGAGAAGTCATGCGCAAGCCAAAGTGTAACGGGGTACCCCATACACCTTGGATCCTCAGAGATATATGTCAGCGGAGACAGAAGTTCATCTGCACCGTATTCAGTTAAATATTTCATTATGTCACAACGGAAAATACGAGGACTGTCTATGCAGAATTTCGCAACCGATATGTCTCCATACAAGTGTTCGTCTAGGTTTGCGGTTGCCACTGGATGATAAACCCAGATAGGATATGGAGAAATTATGGAAGCAGCAGCCATGAAGTCACGGCCTCTCTCGTCGTGAAGCATAGGTGACTGTTTACTTATAGTTAGAAGTTTAATCTCTTTCTTTTCACACTCCTCGTAAAGAAAAAGCTGAAACTTTCTTATGCGACCAAAGTAACTGGCTCCATCTAGCAGGAGATAGTCAGCACGTTCTGCACCGTGTAAAAGTCCTAATGCCATTCTGCTCTCAAGCTCAAGTCTTGAATCCCGTAAAGACATGAAACGTGCATAGGCGTCTCCAATTACGGTGCAGATTCCCTCTTCGTAGTCCCACTTCACATTCCGACCTTGCACGAGTGCAAATGCAGCACGCAGCAAGTATATACCCCAGTTGTTAGCTCGCTTTAATGTTCTTGTAGAGCAATCCACTGCGAAGACCTTGAAGTCGCAACGGTCAATCTTTTTTAGCGGTTTAATCCTCGACTTTTCCAGAGGAACCGTGAAAACCGGTTCTTGCCGCACTTCACTCGATCCAACAGCACGTCCTTTGTCCACATAGAGAGACAACTTCTTTTTCATCCCCGCTAAGTCTTCAGTTATTCTATCATTCATGGAAATCACCATGAACCTTACACCTGCACCGTAGAACAAAGGTGCTGTTTACTTCATTACTTCATAGAACTGCCAGTTATTTATTATCTTTTGCGAGGTTTAGCGCGCTTTGTGTCACCCTCGTTACGACTCGGTAACGCCAATTGTTTGAATTGCCACTCTTTGTGAGTACTCCTCGTTCCGTCAATCTGGACAAGTACGTGGAGACTGTGCTCAAAGTGATGGGTTCCTTTGATTCTTGTTCATACATTAATTGGACGTCTTTTGAGGAAAACCAAATGATTGGAAAATGCTTCTCCACCAAAAAAAGGAGTTTGTCTATTTTAGATAGAGTGGAAAGAGGTGGATTGCCTTCTGGATTTACTCCAGGCATACCGCCCAACAATTCCACAAGATCTAACAACCTCAGTGCTTTCTCCCTCGTTACTTGTCCCTCAAAGGTTATGGTGTAACGGTTTCCGGTTCCGTCAAAGACCTCGACTCGCATTTTCTTCGCTGGCATTAAGAATCACTTGGCGAGCTAAGGTGTTAACACTTCACAAGTTATAGAATTTGCGGTTAAGATGAAACCAAAAAAGTCACTAAATAGGCCTAAAAATGGAAAATAAACTGTTTTTCGACTCAATTAATTTCACTGATTTCACATCCAATTGCAGTTTGAAGAAAAAAAGGTGATTTTTGCCCTTTCTTTTGGTCCACTGGAAACAAAGGGGTCTCTCCTTAATCGAAGAAGAACCTTAAAGGGCTATAAGAAGAAAAAGGGAACAATTTTGGTTTATTTCGAGCGGCTTTACACCATTTTAACAAGACTGTGAAGACTTACTGCAGAGACGAAATCTCATTCATCGATTAGAACCTTGTCGGCATTGGACACGCACCCCTATGTTTCCACTGGACAATATATGTAGATTGTAAAAATACAAAACAGTGTCAAAAAAGAGTTAAGAACTTTCGATTTTAAGCTTGAAAAGTTAAATTCGTTTTCAAGCATTCTTATTAACAGATTCTTTAATTTTCTCTTAACTAACGGATTTTCAAACTTCACACGGTCTTCACTTGAAATGAAGGGGTGAGCCTCTGCCCTACATGCTTAACTGCGAAAGATGCGGCCCTCTGCATTTGGCTACGTGAAATTTTAGTGGACTGTTTAGTTTTTTGTATGAGTTTTCTTATTTTCAAAAGTCAATTGCTGAGTTGGTTCATTGAACGCTGGAGAGAGTTTGGAGACGCATGAACAATTCCAACATATTAGAAGGCGTGTTTAATCAGTTCCTCAAGAGTTCTTACATATTCCGAGACCGAGAAGTGTTGCGGCACGATTACATTCCTGAAACCTTACCTCATCGGGAAGAACAGATTCGCCATTTAGGGGAGATTGTAGCCCCTGTTCTGAAAGAATCTCGGTGCTCCAACATTTTCATCTATGGGAAGACAGGAACAGGAAAAACTGCTGTTGTGAAATACGTTTTGAGCAAGCTGGGTCAAAAAGCAATAGACCTTGGCTCTTCGGTGAAGATTTGCTACATAAACTGTCGATTAACTGGCACCGAATACCGTGCCTTTTCTGGCTTATGTGATGCAGTGGACGTATATGTCCCATTTACCGGTCTCGCGGTTGGCGAAGTCTTTGATCGTTTCAAACGAGGCCTTGATAAAGAGAAACGGGTTTTGATGGCAGTGTTAGACGAGATCGACGCACTTGTGAAGGCTCGGGGCGACGTTCTCCTTTACGAACTTACTAGAATAAACGAGTCACTTCGTCAAAGCAAAACCATCTTGATTGGTATATCAAACGACTTGCGGTTCAAAGAGTTTCTTGATCCGAGAGTTTTGAGTTCCTTGAGTGAAGAAGAAGTTGTTTTCAATCCTTATGATGCAGCAGAGCTACAGGATATTTTAATTGACAGGGCACGGTTGGCATTTTATGGCGCAGCGTTGTCAAAAGCTGCTATAAGCTTGTGCTCAGCTTTGGCTGCTGCGGAACACGGCGATGCTCGGCGTGCTCTCGATCTTCTCAGGGTTGCTGGCGAGTTGGCTGAACGAGAAGGTGCAAGCTGCGTAAGTGAAGACCATATAAGGCAAGCTGAGAAAAGAATTGAGCACGACCGCGTTATTGAAGCATTAAAAAATCTTCCCTTACACTCTAAACTCGTTTTGTGTAGTGTTTACCTACTGAACAAAACGCGCGTTCGTCAAGCTGTTACGGGAGATATCTATGAAATCTACTGCGAGCTTTGTGGCCAGTCTAATGTAACGCCGCTGACGCAGAGGCGTGTAAGTGGTTTGATCAACGAATTAGACGTTATCGGACTGCTAAACGCTCAAATTGTTAACATGGGGCGATACGGGCGCACCAAAAAGATTCGCCTCGGCATTGCTTTCAGCCTATTAAGAGACGTGTTTGTCAATGATGCTGGACTTGGCCATTTGATTTGTTATATGCCGAAGTGTCTTGCTGGGGTTCAGTAAAGCTTATGGTGGTGACCTG